>Ga0100402_1000347_pt1 | contig 54619 bp, 27 predicted proteins | sample CryGeyme20150102_FD_80419 | JGI IMG/M metagenome (GOLD analysis project Ga0100402, IMG submission 80419) | Groundwater microbial communities from Crystal Geyser aquifers in Utah, USA - Crystal Geyser metaG 2015-0102 | ecosystem: Environmental > Aquatic > Deep subsurface > Groundwater | place... | reverse complement strand
TAGCTTAAAAGAGCTTGACCATTTTATTTTTATTGACAGCCAATGCACCATAATTTAATAAAATCGCACTGAGATAGTAATTAGATCAACTGCTGTTAAAAATAACTGTTCATAATACTTAAGACCCAAAAAGTTCTGTTGGCCAAAACTGCCCTGGGATATTTTTTTTTCATATCCCGGGATGGTTTTGGAAATCCCGGGGTCGCCATATCCCTCGTTTGGTGATAACACATTCTTACTTTTCTGCATGTATTCCTCGCAATTACGAACTCATCTGAAGAGTGCTTCAGTTAAAAATACGATCACGGCTTGATAAGAAACAGATAAAGCCACGTGCATACTATTTTCCGGAGTCAAAACGTAATATCAGAAAATGCGGCTCTTCTCCATCGCTGCGCTGCTGCTGCTGCTGCTTTCGCTACTGTTACCTCCATTCGTTCGGTCGTTTCTGATCGGTCCTCAATTATTATCACCATCGTCTCACTATCGAGAGCCGATAATAATACGAACCTTTAAAACACCACCATTCGCTCGCCTTCACATGACGACACAGGAGGCACAATGGCAGTCTCATATTTCGACCCACATGAATGGTTTGAGTGCCGTTGACAAACTGCTCGATGACGTGACGCACCTGGAAGAAATGGATTTGGCCTTTTTGTTTGTAGGACAAGCACACGCGTCCGAATTCGAAGCCATGGTAACGCATGCGTATCAAAAACTAATAAAACATGGTTGCAAAACTAAAATTCAATTGATTTCCATAATTGGTGGAGGTGTGATTGGTGAAAATGTGGAAATTGATGATCCACAAAGACCGGGCGTGTCCCTGCTCCTCGGGCCGCTACCGGAGGGGGCAGAAGTGAGAACGATTGAATACAGCAATAGTGCCACCGACGTCAAAGATAACAAAAAGGATACAACATGGAAATTGAGCAGCAAGTATGATTCCTGTTTGGTCTTTTGTGATCCCTGGGCTCCCGTGGAAAATATTTTGCAAGAATACCTCTACCAACCAGGAAGAGTTGTGGCGGGGGGTATTTCTTGTCCGTATCTGGCGGATCAATCCAGCGTGGCCATCAACGACCGACTTTTTCCACAGGGTTCCATGATTGGAGTAGCTTTTGCTGGTAATCTTGGTCTGCAGACCATGGTGGCTCAGGGATGCCGACCCATTGCGAGTGGTCGAACATACAAAATTACCGCCTGCGAAGGCAATTTGGTCACGGGACTGGACGGTCAACCAGCATTGGAACTATTGCAGCAATTGGCCAATACGGCACCACCAGAAGAACAGGAACAAATCACTTCTGGATTGTTGTGTGGTGTTGCCAAGGCCAGTAGCTGTGGTGAAGACTTTCTGAGTCGTCAAATCATGGGCTTTGCTCCGTCGTTGCATGGTATTGCCATCGCAACAACGAATGTTGAAGTCGGCGATCACTTTTGTTTTCAAGTTCGCGATGGAAAAACGGTCCAACAAGATTTGCAACTGATGGTGCAACGAACCAACGCCGCGCGACTATTTGACAACACAGATAGCGATGCCAAAAGCGGGCACCCAGTTGCAGCCTTGCAGATCTCTTGTGTCGCACGAGGCAGGGGAATGTTTGCTGGACTTCCTAATGTTGATGTGTCCAATGTTATGAGGTTGTTGGAAAGTCCAGAGCGGGGACCTGTCGTAGGTGGTTTCTTTGCAAACGGTGAAATTGGACCGGTGGGTCTGGCTGGCTTTTCCACCACTGTAGAGCACAGTGGCAATTCTTATTTGCATTCTTTCACGACAGTTGCCGCCATCTTGTGCAAGTATACTACCGAAGATCATAATAGAAGCAGCAGATCTGCTCAAACAGAATCTTTGGATGCCTGGGGATGAACATCATCATGAGTTGGCCAAATACCGAGGCTACTGTCAAATTTTGAAACTAATACCGGAGCCGCATAATTTGATGTGTTTTAAGGTTGCCAGGCTGGCTATCGTCAAACGATCGCTATTAAAAAATAAGCTACCTGTTTCGGTGATATTGTTTTTGCATAATCTACGAATCGAATATAATTATGTATAGCAGTGTTCGGGGGTAGCTGATGAATGTCGGCACCTCAAGCTTGAATCTGGCCTTACTTCTGCTTCTTCAAGGATTCATTCTTCCTTTTATTATCCGCAGTAGGCTTCACATATTCTGCAAACTTGATCTGAAGATGTTCAATAAGATAGTCCTTGTCGGCGCCTGGATGAGTCGTCATCCACTCATTTTGTTCATCCATAACGGCTCTGAACGCAGGTCCTCGGGGGATGAATGGAAGGATCTCCTTAATCTCTTGGCCATCAATCAGCGGTTTTGACTTCCAAATGCCGATGAGACCAATTTGCTGCAGTGCTGCAGCAAATGTATCGTACTGTTCAATGATACCCAGTCGTCGCTCCTCCATGCTTTCATCGATAACATCGCCCTCAATGGCGTACTCCAATTCTCCAACATTCAACGACGCCAACTCCTCGGAAAGAGAAAGCATCATGGCCGCCCTCCACAGCGGCCCGACACGCTGTAAGACGTTTGAACATAAGAGTCGAAATTCCATAGCATGCTCCCACACTGGATCTTCTTCCGTTGCGCTATCTATTGATCGGCCGCGCATAGAGCAATGTAAACTTCCATGTTTCTCCACGACCCGAACATCGCTTAGCAGAATCAATGTGGCGCTTAAATCACAACCACTTTGAATCAGTTTCGTCATCTCGCTGGCTGCCTTCATGATCTTTTCGACGGCTTCGGCATCGCGACCGGGCCGTTTCAACTCATCAACGAGTAATCTGCTCATAATCGAACGGTTTGCCTTCTTGCCGGTTACCGCCGAATCCTGTTTGCTTCGCTCCGCATAGTCATGAATTGGCTTTAAAAAAGATGCATACCAAAGAAGTCGCCTGGCTTCTTCATCCTTGTTGAGGGTGGTTTCTTCTAGGCTGTTCGTCGTCAGCATCTGCTTTGCCTGGCACCAGACGGGAGGGGTCACTTTGCAATCAAATAAATGGTCGTGAGTGGTAGACAGCAAAGTGTGGCATCGATCAAAGAGCTTTTTGACTTGTTCTTCATTCATTTGAGCAGCCGGGGGGAAACATGATGATACTGGAAAGACAGTGCTAAACAAGTTCAGATTCACCAGAAGCCTCATGGCTCCAACGGGATCAGGAGACCGAAGCATCAAGTCGACTTCGCCACCCACACGCTCACGCGACACTTTCTGCGCCAGGGCAAGGCGAACACGGTCGTCCATGGCCGACGCCACCAGTTCATCATCCATGGTAAATCTCAATCGAGCTGCAAAACGAATACCGCGGAGCACTCGCAAAGGGTCATCCAGAAGTGTCGTCAATGGAGTCAAAGGAGTAGCGACTACACCTCGTCTCAAATCGGCAAATCCTCGGCCCGTCCAGTCTTCAACTTGTCCCGTATTAATGTTGTAAAACAGAGAATTGATGGTCAAATCTCGTCGGAAGGCATCTTCGCTAGCTGTACCAATTCGCATCAAGTCAGGAATGCGAGAGTCTTCGGCGTACTCTTCCGCTCTCAAATTCACAAAATCGACCCAGAAGGGTCCAACTTGCATCGTGGCAGTTTCCAAATGCTTCGATTTCTCTGGATTCTTCAAGACGACACCTACACTGAGGGTGTCCTTGCCTCGATTTTGCAAGTACTCATTCAGATGATCGGCAAACTCGCGTCCGAGCATGGTATCGAGTGCAATATCAATATCGACAGGTCCTTGAAATTGGTCCTGCAACAGTACCTTGGTTCCCTGACGGCCCATGGATGGCTGTTCTTGAGGACTCCGTGATTGCTTGAATTTGCTCGTCAATCGCTTGCCAGGATAATTGTTGTGATGAAAGACTTGAAATTCGGGAGTAGCCAAGAGCTTGTCCCGAACCCACCCCCCTGCAACACGGAGAGTGGTGCTCATTTCGGTTTCTTCGTAAACTTGACGGAGCAATTGAAACAGCTCTCGTTCATCGTCCGTCAATTGAATCGAGTATCCGTATCCCTGTCGCGGTGGTGGATACTGCTGTGATTGCTCTAGACCCGTTGTTGACGAAAGATCAAAGCTCAATGGTGATGGCGACATAGCTGCTGGCGAGATTGTTGTTGTCTCAGAAAAAGCAGCACTACTGCTTCTTGATTTAGATTTCCCGTTCAAGCTAATCCTAGAAACTCCCTCATAGTCCTTGTCATCGTCATCAGCTCCGCCAGCTAAGGTACCCCGGGCACGAACGTAAGGTTGGGTTTGCAACAAAGTCTGCGACGCCATAGTACCAGTACCAGTACCAGTGGACGTGACCAATGTTGAGGATTTGGTTTGAAAAATGGTGCCAAATGAATGACGTGATTCGTCGCTCCCTCCCAACAGGGATCCCAGTTTTACAGAAGCACCGCTACTGTAATTGGCAAGAAAGGCCATACTGGATGCCAGTACTTCTGGTATGGATGCTGCCAGAGATATTTCAGCGGAATGTTGTCGTGCATTCTTGACAGCTTCTCGGGAATGTGTTTGGCCACTGCTGTAAAATCTTAATTCTCGAGAATTAATGGCATTTAATCGACTGCTGCTGCCGCTGCTGCTACCGATGCGGTTGCTGTCACCGCCAACGGCAGAAGGTGCCATCCGATGTTGCACATTCCTTTTGCTGCTACTAGGAGGTGAAAACAACAATTTGCCACCACTGAAGGCATTCACTCTCCCCAACATGGTAGAAGGTATCAGAGTACTGAGAGCAAGGAATGTCAAGGTTTTGGGCAGTGGTCGTTTCCTTCTTTGCGACCGCCCCCGACGACGCTGGGGTGTAATAGATGGCAACTGCTGATCGTTACACCTCTCTTCTGGATGGTCGAGATCACTATACAGTTGTCGACAATGATGACGATACTGACTATGATGATAATTTGGGGGAGTAGTCGTGTACATACCGATTTCTTGTGGTGTGAGTCGCTTGTAGTGTTGTGGAGGGAAGATTCAAGGTGATCAGTAATAATATTATAATGTCTTGCTCGTTAACTCAACAGCTGAATGAATTTGGTTTTGTATGACAAACCGTTCAAGGTCGGAAGAATGGCTTGAACTTTTGTCGGGGATGAAGTGCTTCAATATTCAATTCTGTTGTAATAATGGCTAATCCCAGATCCGCCGCTTCAGAATAGATGCAGTACTGTTGTTGTAAACTATACTTCCAATATTATTTGTTTGATCTGTCATTTATTAGTTCAAGCTGATCGTAGTAATAATAACAAGACAATTGCCTTTCTTTTTTTTCTACGCTGGTGGTCTCGGTTCGTTCAGTTGGATTCGATGATGTTTGTCTTTCCCAGTTCAATTTATTTAAGATTGAAAAACAGCTCAGATTCAACTTCTATTGGGACTGGCGGACAGATCAGCCAAAGGAATCAACTTCAAAGATTCTACATGACTCGATTATTCGTGATACAATTTTAATAAACCAATCAGAAAATAACAATTCTCAATCGCCAGATGGAATTCCTGAAAAAACAACTCTCTTACTGCTACCAGGCGGGATCTCAAAAAGTTACCGTACTACAGTCTACTTGGTTCAGGTAGTCTACTACTCTACTACTAGTACTACTACTACTAGTAGTATTAGCTACTGGTAGTGGAGTAGTAAGAGTACTAGTAGGAAGCACTACTACTAGTACAGCAGTAGTAGGCTACTACTAGTAATACTATTCACTGGCTGCTCCTGCTACTACTAGTAGTAGTAGTAGAGTGCCGCTGCTACTACTAGTAGAGTCAGACTCTACTAGCTAGTGTAGTAGTAGCTACTCCGAGTAGTACTCCGTAGCTACTAGTAGTACTCTAGTAGTAGAGTACTCGAGTAGCTACTACTAGTAGAGTAGCTACTAGAGTACTGCTCTAGTAGCTACTACTAGTAGCTAAACTACTAGCTACTAGCTACTAGTAGCTAGAGTAATAGACTTCTACAACTACTACTAATTACCAGCTACTACTAGTAGAGGAGTCTACTACTAGAGTACTGTAGTCTACTAGTAGTAGTAGTACCTGGTAGTAGTAGGAGTAGAGACCCCCTCGACTGCTATCTACTGTAGTAGACTAATCTAGTAGTAATGTAGTAGCAGGTCTAAACTACTGTAGTACTCTACTAGATAGTACGTAGTCTACTAGCTCGTGCTCAAAAACGGTACTACTAAGGAGTTCTCATCAGAAGTATTGAAGGGAAGATCTTTCAGCCGAACCAGGTAGTCTAGTGCAATCAATCCTTGACTTTCTTTTGTCTTCTTCTAAAGCATATTGAGGAATTGTTATAAAATCCTGGCAAGCAGACAACTGGTTACTATTATCATCAGCTAACGAATTCTAAAAAGCACGCCAATACCACGCAACACCATGGATGAAATATTGAAAATGGCAAAGCAATCTGGCATGTCCGAAGAACAGGGCAAAACGACAATGGGTGGATTGATGAGCATGCTCAAGCAATACCTTCCGGCCGAACACTACCAAAAATTGGAATCTCACATTCCCGAATTGAAAGGTGCCGAAGATCAGTACACAACCAAAGCAAAAGAAACACAGAATGATGGTGGTGTTGGAGAATTGATGGGAGCAGCAATGTCCTTTATGAATAAGAATAGTGGAAGCGGCGACGACGACAACAACAGCAAGGCAGAGACGCCATCATCAGTCCCGAATTTGTTTGCAACCTTGACGTCCATGGGAATCAATCCATCCATGGCTCAAAAGTTTTTGCCACAGATTACTAGCTTTTTGAAGGAAAAATTTGGAATCGACATTTCCCAATACTTGAGCGGCATTCCTTCTGCTGATGGCAACAGTGCAGCAGATCAAAGTGACACTGGTAATGGGGGTAGTGGCAGTGGAGGAGGCAGCAGCAGCAACAACAACAACCAGGCCAGCAATCTCATGGGACAAGCCATGGGGATGTTTGGAAAATAAATCAAGAACTCCCGAACATTCATGCTGAGAGAAAATCTGTTATTCTGCAGTAGTAAAATTAAGCTTGAGTTGTAGCAGTGCCATATTTTGAATGCGAAAACAAGAAGGAGCTTATAATTGTAGCAGTAGCTTACTGAGGAGCCCAGAAGAAACTCCGAGCATCCATGGCCAATCATATCATCCCAGTCTAGCTCATTGTACTTTTCCAATGATTCCAAATATAGTATTTGTTGTCGCCGCCGCTGATATTTCTATCATGCATGTTCAGAATGATCTCCTGTTGTTGAACTCTCATCACACTCTCTAGTACATGCCTTATGGTTCCATCCGTCAGACCCATAACGTCGTCAGGAGGACCTTTCATACTTTTTCAAGCTGCTAGCTACTACTAGAGGTCTGCAGATTTGTAATAGCGATAAAGAAACGTAGAGAATAGATCTTCTTGACTGTTGGGTCTGCAGTTGACGACGATCACCTCTATTGGTGTTGGAGCGTGACGGAAGCAAGAATTGCCACTCTAGCGATTCCCAGTCGTGCTTATCGACATCCGCGCTTGCGTTGCCAATGATCTATTGCTTTTTGTAGCAGCACACTACTACTAGTACTCTACTAGAGCTCTACTAGTAGTAGTAGTAGTGGTCTAGTAGTCTACTACTCCTCCCCCCTACTAAGTAGTACTAGTAGTAGTAGTACTGATAGTACTAGTAGTAGAGTTGGTTATGGTACCAGGTACTGCTACAGGGCCAGCTAGTACGTACAGCATAGTACTACTCTATCTTCTCAATTCCGTAGTATTGTTAGCTAGAGTTGTCTACTGTACACTGTACACCAACAACAAAACAAAAGAGCATAATATTATTGTCAACTGTCAACGCTCGAGTACAATATAAATTTAGCCATCGCGGCACTCATTTACTACTACAGAATGAAGTTCTTGTCTCATTCAACATCAGTAGCGGTCGTGTTGCCTATATGGCTTGCCTGCAACACAGCTAGCAGCTGTAATGCCAATACTGCTACTGCTGTACCTACAACGGAGGAGCACCCTGTCCTTGCTTGGTTGCGTGCGCAAGAGGGCGGCTACGTCAATCCCAAAGTGGTCTTCACGGAGGGTGGTTTGTTCGCAACCTCTGAAATTAAAAAGGGTGAAGCTGTCTTCACCATTCCGACCAATGCATTGTTAAAGCCGTTTGACGAAGAAGATGATAGCATGTGCGAGACGGCCCACCGGCTGGTGCTGGAATATCGACGCTCGGAGGAATCTTCCTACGCTCCCTTTGTCAAGTACGTGTTTGAAACCTTTCCTCACAAGACAGTACCCATGGGATGGTCTGAACAAGGAAAACAACTCGTACGAGACATGGTGGGCAGTCAGCTAGAACCCCAAGAGTTTGGTTCGGGATCGTTTGACGAGGCTTGTGAGGGCTACGATGACTACCTTTTGGAGGAAGACTTGGATAAATCTCAACAAATTGATTTGTTGGAAGCTGCCTGGCGTATCGTCTGTGCTCGAGGATGGCATCACGTATTAGTTCCAGTTTTTGACATGGCCAATCACCGCAACAATCAATGGCGTAATATTGACCGTGATACAGATTTGGAAGATGTCGATCAGGAATACCGAATCATTGCTCTCAAAAATATTGAAAAAGGTGGACAATTGTACAATAGCTACAATCAATGCCGGGATGTGACCTGTCACGATATTGATATGTTTTATGTGACACCACAAATATTTGGGGACTACGGATTCGTAGAGCAATATCCTCATCGATTTGATTTTTGGACGGGACAGGAAGATGAAGAGGATGATTTTGGCTTGGTCTTCGAAGTCGATGAGATTGACGACCATAATCGCAATGACGTGTTTATCAAATGGCTTAAAGACGAACCCAATCCAGACCAAATTGATTGGCTCAAAAAACAGCATAAACGACTCCAGAGACTAGAAAATGATGTCACAGAAAGAGCCAAAGTACTTTCCTCCAAACATGAAGCCGACATGGCCATGTCGTACTATAGAGCTCTCAAGAACGCCCTGAATCTTGCTATTACTGCAACAAACAACGATAGCAAATTAAAGGAAGAAGAACGCGTCGAAGAGCTGTAACTATTTTAGTATTGAATGGTTGCTGTAGGTACGCAGCATGCTACAATATCATCCAGCCAGCATATTTCAGGTAGCTGTCGACATTTGAGAACACTTCTTTAGCGTTTCTTTTATAAGTCGGCAAATGTTACCCTTTGGGTACCAATCATCCCCGAAGGAAATGACATTGCTGTGATCCCGCCAACTAGATATTCCAGTTGATCTTTATTGGCTGCTAGAGGATGAAGGCTGAACTTCAAGGGCTGACTCAACCTGGCGCACAGATAGTTGCGTTACTGTAAGAAAGGAAAGAAACCGCATCTTACGCTGATTGCTGATAGGACAGGCCATGGCCTGTTGGAAGAATAGTCGCGTTGTTCTGTATGGATTTCACACCTACGAATCGGTGTCGAACATTGACCAAACAATCATGCAGAGGCAATAAAGTGTCTCCTCTGGTAAAATGAAATTTAAGTTATAAATATAGTTGTAGAAAGTGACGAATCAAACTTTTCCACAATTAGGCCTCCATAATCTATTGTAAAAACTGCGCGCGCGCGAGACCCTCACAACCTCAAAGCTTATTTGCCACCGCCGACAGATTTAGAAGCAGAAACTGTGGAGGGGGTCAGGATCTCAACAGTAAGAACCCAAAATTTGGTCCCCACGTGTAGTCCATAAGGGTTGGCATCTGTTCCCACCTCTCCAGCAACCAAATCTTCTTGGTACACAATGCGACCCAAAACAAAGTCCGGACTGCTATGGATATTGTCCGTACTCAAATACCGATGCGGGCAATTGGTATGGAATGCCAAGTAGGTGCGCTTGCCGCCCGAACCACGGCCAGTCGGCATAAAAAGACCAACATCTCCCACTGAAAAGCTAGAATGACTAATCCTATCATCAAGCTTTCCTTCGTTTCGCTGTGCTTCCTTTTTTTCCAAACTATCCGCTCGAATCTGAGCAGCTTCGGCAGCAGCATTTGCTTCGGCAAGTTGCTTTCGTAACGTCGCAAGCAAACCTTTGTCGGCATCCAAAGGTGCAGGTGACATCGCCTTTGCGGCCGTATCGTCCAGATACGCTTGCGGGGGCTTGCCTCCCAAACGTTCCACTGCTTGCCGAAGAACCGCATTCTCGTAAGCCAGTGTTTTTCGCTCCGCATCGTCTGCGGCAAGTTTTGTTGGGTCTGTACCGCTACCACCATCTCCCAGAATCAGATCATTTCCGTCGTCAGCACTCACAATAAGTTGATCCTGCTGCAATGGATTATGCTGCTGCTGGTCGCCTCTGGCACTCGAAGCAGGTTCACTTTTCGACGCGTCTAGCGTCATCTTTGACATTTCCAAAGTCACATCGTGCTTAGAACGCATTGTGCTTTCGGCCGTCAAAGTCGAGGCGCTCGTGCTAACAACGCCTTGTTCACCAGTGGTGCTGACAGGTGTCATGCTAGTATCCGAACCTTCCTGCTGGCCTGAATTGCCGCCCCCGTCCGATGGACCGACATCAGGCATAGTATCCAATTCAACCATAGCTGGTAACTGCGGAGAAAAGAGTGGTGGAGGAGTAGCCAAAGTCGGCGCAAACAATTCAAAAAAGGTAGGCATCAAATGCTTCCCCGGTCCCCGCAAGAATTTCTCTCGTGCTTTGACTTCGTCGGAGCGCATGCTCGACAAACGTTCCAGCATGGCGGTACTCGACGAAATAACAGCTTGTCCATACGCCCGTCGTCGTCGCAATTCGCTTAGAAACTGCTTGTAACTGTCCGCCATATTATCGACGTGTTCCAAATGAAGCATATTTTCATTTTGTTGTTGTAGCGCGTCTTTTAAAACTGCAACACTGCTCAACACACGTTGGATTGAAGACTGAGCAATTGACACCTCACGCAATCGCTGTTGCATGTGCTTCATAGCCCGTGTTTTGCTAGCCGCAACCGACTCCATAAATTGGGCCAACTTCCCGTCATCTTGGATCATATTTGGTACAATGTCTTTGCTTGCCTGTGACATCTCTTGGAGAGGTCCGAAGGCATTTTGTACATTCGAGGGATTTTCCGTCTGCTGTTGCGATGCCGCCTCGGCGTGCTGCTGTTGCGAGTCATTGTGTCCAATAGCACGCAAAATAATGTCAACGACTCGACGGTGATCTTCCGTCAAGCGCTCCAGTCGTTGCGCTTGGGCGTCTCTGGTTTGTTTTACCTCCCCGGTCGTCAATTGCACCCACGCCGTCTGAATTTCATGTTCGGCGGCCAAATCTTTGCGTGTCTCTTCTTCTCGTTGCGCAGGTGTTCCCAGACTCGCAAAGATAGTATCCAACTCCGCAAAGAGCGCCAACAATCGTTCGTGCGATGTCCGGCACTGCGCTGCCCACGCTCGTTCTGGCTCCACCGGGACGGTATCCAAGAGCGTTTCCATGACCCGCCCCGACGATCGCGCCTTCGCTACCAACGCAGGATGCAAGGGAATGTTCTGCAAGTTCGACAAGACCGTCTCGAATCGCTGAAGAAGACTGGCATGTTTGGCCGTTGTCGATTGAAAGGTATTGTTGAATTGTGACCGTGTTCGCGCGGCTCCGTTATAATGATCCGACAAATTCGCCACAGCTGCGCGAAGGGCCCGGGCCATAATGGCCTGCTCTTTAATGCACTGACGACACGCACGGAGTCTCATATCGGCACCATCAGCTAATACTCGTCCTTGTCCCAGGGATAGCATGAATTGCCGTTCATAGGCTCCCAGTGCTTGATGCAGGGGCGGCAATGACCCAGGAGGAGAGGAAGACTGAGATTGGGCCGCCACAGAAAATGACATTTCCAAGGGCGACTGTCCGGGTGCGTGACTGGGAAGCTGCAGTGTTTTGGGTTCCAGCAAACAAACGCCCGGTTCGGGTGCATTCGGGGATAATGCCTGTTTCGAAAATAAAAAGAGACGCCGGGCTCCCGACCGTTCCGTGGTTGAGAGAATATTATTGTGAATAGGAGCCGTCGATGTTGAAAGTAACGATGCCGGAGCTCTTGCTGCGTCTGCATTTGACGTCTGAGGATCAGCACTGCTCTGGCCGGAGGTCATCGACTCTGCCGAGAAATCATTGGTAGTTTCAACAACAGGGTCATCTTCTGCGTCTCCAATCGCAAGGGACTGCAAAACCTCTTCTGACTGTAAGGTCGAGTCTTTGGGTACCTTGTACGGTGGTCCTAGAAGAAGAATCTGATCTGCCGGGGGAACCGCTGCTGCTAGATGCGACCGTAAATTGGCTACACTGTGAAGGCATCAGATTAACGCAAATCAATACGTCATAAAAAAAGGTGAGAAACGGACAGTTCCAAGTTTGAAAAAAGTTAATTCCAAGTGTCACTCGACTCGTAGGGACGAACTGAGAGTTGCATTTCGTGATATTGCAAGAAAACGTGCCAAACGTTATGTGGCAGATGCCAGTCCATTCCGTTCATCCCAGGGATGCTATAGATGACTTCTTCTGTCCCGGCGTACAGTTCCAAGATCATTCCTTCAAAATTCAAAACAAACCACTCCCCCCCCCCAAAAGGTACGAATAAAACCTTATAAATGCAACACAAAACATGGGTTCCCAATCACAAGCAAAAAACAAAACAAAAAAGTACACTGACAACTCACGTCAAGTCACTAAAGGGCAGGGAAATCTTGTAGGTCACACCTGTTCCAGCTACCAAGACTCGTACCGTACGAATCAATTGAGTATTGGACGACATCAGTTGTTGTTGATGCTGTTGCTGAGATGCCATAGTTGTCATCTCTCTGAGTTGGTTGGTTGGTTGGTTGGTCGTGTTCGTACGTATGAAGAAAATAAAGAATTTCTCGTGGATTTTTATTCGATGGGTGCCATGCTAAAAGAATGATAACGCTGGGTGTGTATGGGTGTATGTGCGCGGGGAATAATAATATAAAAACTGTAGTACAATACTTTTTAATAGTTTTCTCTCTGCTGTTGGGTAATAATACGAATGAGATTAATGGAGTGGCTGGTTCCTCCTTTTGCAATAAGATGAAGATCTGCTCCAAGTAAAGCGGGTTTGGGGAGGGAGATACAGCACTTCTTTAGAAAAAGCTAGCTGCCCTTTTTATTACTTGATACTCCACACAAATATTGTTGTTTGATGTCAAGATAGAACTTCGCTGATGATGGTTTGATGCTTATTACTCTACTACTGTATTTGTTTACGAGTAGCTACTACTTCTCACAGCCTTCTTGAAGAAAATACAGTAGAATTCGGAGCCTTAGAGACCTACCCGGTACGATCTGGTAGCTCACTACATGGTTGACAGGCGTGCAAAACGCCCAATCAGAACATAGCAACTGTCACAAAAGCGATAAAAAAGTGTTACTACTACTAGGGTCTAGTAGTAGGGGTGAAGTTATTTTGAAAGAGAAACGTTGCAAACAAAAGCTACTCTAGCTACTAGACCAACAATGATTATTCTGTGCTAGTAGTATGTGGATGAGCATCCGCTGAGTAAGAGGCTGCCTCCCATCTCACCAACACAGACAAAAGATAAACAATATAATGTTCCTACATTATTATTATTGTTTACATCAGAGGCAAAAAATTGTGGGGTGGACATGAAGAAAGCGATGCTACATCTCCACCAATGACGCCGCACAACTTGTGGATTCTGTTTGATTTCTTTTCTGACCCTTCGTGTACATTTAGCTAGTGTTATTCGCATTAGTTTGTTTCTCACAATACCAAATGCTGAGAATGAATACAATAATGGTGGAATCGGTACATTATGTAGGCGTGAACCAAGGACTGCGTTGATAAATAAAGAGCTTTTCTGTGGAACGGAGGTGGTTCCTTGGTACCTACCAGTGCGGGCGTATAGTTGCATAATTCGGTAATAATGCGTGTTTCTTGCAAGGAGACATTTTGCTGTACGGTAAAGCGCAGATACCCAAAGTTTTGTTTGGTTTTGCTCTTGTCTTCTGGCCCGGCGTCGCGGTATTTGTTGGCAACCAATATACCTCCAACGATGGGAAGTACGACGGTACAATCACTTATTTTGCAGCTTTTGTTCTTGGCTCCATTGCTCTCTATAATCCTTGTTTGTCTCGTCGTCGTTTGGTATTGGTGTTTCGGCTTTCCAAATGTTAAAAACGAAATGCCAAAAAACCGATCGTTTAAAGAACACTCATAATACTTGCCACCGCTTGGATGATGCTTGTTCACAGCTCGCAGCAGTCCAAAGGTGACTGCAACCCTTGCGAACCACTGAGGATAGTGTTCTAACTTTGATAAGATCGAGGACCAAAGTTGTTGTTTTTGGTATTGTTGGCGATGTTTGGTTGTAGATGATGATGGTAATTTTGTCGGATGAAGTTGCCGATGGAGAAAACTTTTAGGCCGCGCCAGTGTGACTTCGCGAGACGAGGCAATACCTGTTACAGCATCTACAGATGCCTCCCAAGTAAAGGCATGTTTGTCAGGCCAGAGGCGTATCTTGGCAGGAAACGAAGGCACAGCTACTGCTTGGGCAAAGATTGATGGTACAGCGAGTGTGGACCTGTTCTGATTGGTGGTACATTTGATACATAGCCATATCAGTAACAAGGCGAACTTAAGTATGTAAGGTTGGATGTTGAAGTCTGAATGGCAGCTATGAAACCTTGACCTTCTTCTTCCCCTCCTCCTGATGGTAGCAGAAGCTGATTTGTTAAATGCGCGTATGCAGCCGCTATCAAGCGAACGAGTTTTCTTATTTTCATGGAAATTTTGAAGCACCTTCTCATCAACACAGACTGATTCTGGGGATAAAGGTTGCAGCATCGAAGAGCTTGTGGCTAAATCGTCAATAGATATATATTATGACTAGACCTAATTTGCTTCATTATACATAATGTGAATTGTGAATAATATTATTATGTTTATCCTGTATCAATTCTGACTCGTTTATTACTACTACTAGTAGTAGACTACCTACAGTACCTTGTTGTCAAAACATTGACAAATTCATTAACAAGTATTGTACGTGTTCCTTAAATCCAGCACATTTTAGTAGATAAAACGGAGAACAGACTGACGGAGGACATGCGACGATGAACACTCGAACACTCACTCTGCTACAACTGTCTAGACTACTATCACTTATAATTAAAAAATATCTGTGGTGGAACACAAAGAATTAAGGCATAAATCAGGCAAAACTCATACTCACAATCAGTCCTACATACATACTAGTAACAAACTTGGAACTTGGACATCAGATACTGAAGGGCATTAGAGTATTGACATATTTTCTACCAGAAAAATGGGAAGTCATGGTGGCAGGAAATCATGGACAAAGAGTTGATTCTCATTTATGGTTCCAATCTTTTGGAAAGAAAGCCCACTTAAGTGAATGGTACCTGATAGGTACACCAAGCTATAAGCCCCTTTGGTCGGGTTGTGGGAGAGGGCACATAACCAAAGTTGTGGCAAAGTCACAGATGAGAATTCTCAAAATATTAGTCGGCAGTTTGTATGGTGATATCAACTTGTACCACTATTCTGATCTCAGAAAATGCTATGGCGGGTCCTTCTGTTTAACCTCAGGTGGGCAATGCTCGGGGGAAACGAAAAATCAAGAACTTGATGTTGAAGGGACAATGACGTGCAAAGCGTGTGGTAACACTTTGTAGGAAAAAGATTTTGCCCTCTTGCGACTCAACTCTCCGTCGATGACCTCATGCTGCTTGGGTCGGCACGTAATGCCGATCTCTTTCACCCGCATATGCAGAATTGTGTCGGTCTGGGTCGGCTCTTTGATGACAGCAGCTTTCAATAAATGCGCCATGGCCATCAACGATTTCAAGATGCTATCGCTGCAAGTTTGAATGGTCACATCCAGGAGGCCGTCGTCTGGTATGACTTCACCTGAACCTTGGGCCGATACAGAACCGCTGGGAGCCGTGACTGCCACTGTTATAGAATGTGTCTTTATGTATTCCGTTTGCTCCCCACCGTTGATACGCAAGCGACAACGAAATGGCTTCGGTGCCATTGTTTCCTTGACACCTCCCCAAATGTAGGCCAATCTCCCCAATATTCGTTTGAGTTTACCCTGTGCAGTCAAGACCATGTTAGCTTCCCATCCTATACCAGCCAGTAATATCATAGGTTTACTACAGCCACTGTCTCTTCGTTCCATGTGACCTGTGGCAGCAGCAGCATCCACACGCCTACAATGTCCCGTTCGGATGGCTTTGCAGGCTTCTTCAATAGATTCAGTAGGAATGTTCAAGGCTGTCGCAAAGGCATTGGCAGTTCCTCGTGGAATAACACCAAGGGGGATATCCGTATTAATGACGGCCCGGGCCACTGCCGATATGGTCCCGTCTCCTCCAGAAGCCACGATAATGGGTTGACAAGTATTGGTCGTTATTGGACGTCGTTGTATGGATTCAACCAGTTCTCGACATTGCTGATGAATGCTGCTGCTATCGTGTTTGGTATCGAAAACGAACACGGGAATATCAGGTTCGAGTGCATTAAAAATGGCCCCCAAGTCTTCCTCGGAGTCTCTTTCTTGGCCACCAGCCAACGGATTAAAGAATAAGTATACAATTCGTTTACGCGAGGTCTTGATGATGCTATCACTTTCATCGGCTGCAGTGGTTGTTGTCGTGTTCACCAGGGAACTTTCATCAACGTCGACCTCCTGGGTGATTGGATCGAAATCCAATGATGTTTCTGGGTCTCCTACTGCCAATGCCGATCTCGGGGTCTCGTCGTATTCTATGAAAGCAAACCCTTGGGACTTTAACACTAGATGGATCAGGGACCAGCAGAGTAAAGATATCCATTTCATATTTTGTATTAATTTCAAATGCAATAAATGAAAATGTACGCCGAATAAAAAGATTTAATTTGTTATTGACACCAAGTGCGCCAAGCTTAAAAAAAAATCCAATTGCTTTTAGTAGTAGGTACTACGTAGGCTAGTCTACTACCGTACACTAGTATTGTAGTCTAGGTACTACTCCTAGTATGGTAGACTACTACTACCAGTAAAGTACGTAGTATTTTTATTTTGTGTGTGAGCAGGTAGTCTAGTTCCGTACATCAATAATTATTTTCTTCGAAGATCACAGATCCAACATACATCTAATATTATTATGTTGTATGGTCATGTCGTCACATGAAAGACTTGGCTAATATTGTACTAACAGATAACAGCTGGACGGCCACAACTTTCCTACGAAAAAAGAAGAATAGAATGTTAGCTATTCGAGCCTTGGGCGTACCTGTCTTTTTGTGCTTTTCCTTAAGCTTTAATCCAGCGGCAACACTATCTCGTTCGAGTTCGAGTACTTCCTTACCACTACAAGTTTCTGCAGATCCAGTAGGCACAATGTCCACATCATCCCCCCTATCTAGCCATCATCTTCACAAGGGCTCGTTGTCGATGTCCATAGAAAAAACCATTTATTTGATACGGCACGCCGAGTCGCTGGAAAATGTTGCCTACAAGGGAGCTCGAAATGTCCAGGCTGCCTACGTCTCTCGAAAGCTCCCCGATGTGAAAGACGTTGGTAGTGCCTTTCAGCTGGCTTTCAAAATGTTTAAACCCCAAGTCATGAATGCTGCCTTGAGTACTGTTGGAAAGGAACAAGTGTCACAGCTGTACGAAAATTTAAATGCTGATAATTTTTGGGATAATCTCAAGGACGCCGCAGCTCAAAAACAACAAGAACAAAACGAAAAGGGGGGACAACCAGCTCTCGCTTCTCCACTGCTCGTGCATTCGCCACTGGTCCGAGCTAAGCAGACCGCCTACGGTGCGCTTTTGGGACCAGAACACATAGACCTGCAAAAAATTGATGGAGAAATTAGCGGTGACGGATTTGTTGTCAAAGCTGGTGTCCGCATTCAGGAACTAGCCAGTCTCAAAGAAGTCAATCCAGCAGAAATTGTAGCAGATACCGTATCGCCGTGGCGAAAACAAAAAGCCTTGGACTATCGGATTCAAGAATTCGAAGACTGGATCAAATCGCGTCCTGAAGATATCATCGTAGTAGTGGGACACTCTGTCTATTTCAAGCGTATGCTGAACCTTCCCAGGGCCTTTGACAACTGCGATGTTTGGGAGGCCAAGTATGGAATGGATCAGACGGATAGACAAAACGAAGCGAACAAGGAAAAAGAAAGTGTAGACTCTATTGATCTTCCAAGATCATGGAAGAGTCTTCGAAGGCTCTATCGGTATCACCCAGATGCACAAATGTAGACTAAAAATAACTGTTCAAAGTAAGATGAATAATGATGTCTTCTTTTGCAGAGACTTGTTAAACCCAGATCTACAAAGTCTTTGCTCGATTGGATCGCGATTCACTGCCTACAGTAAGAGACCACATACCGCCAGTATAAAGATATTCCCGATAGCAACACTGGTATCCATGCAAACGGCCGACTGATTCACTACCGCAAAACAGGCAAAAAGTAAATGAATCAACAGAGGGACTGAACTCTCTTTTGCCTCCACTATTCATCGCGCACACACTTACATACCCAATAGCAAGATGTAAATTTTTACTTCTTTGCCTGAGCCGATGGCGGTGCATTCTCTCGTCTGGCGGCATCTTGTAATAGTTCTGTATCGACATGCTCTGGAGGTATTTGAATGTATCGTACGACACTTCCCCGAATAAAGCAATTTTGGAGAGCCACCAGTTGAGGGTACTTGTCAGGATTCACAACCTTGACATTCATGAGTTTAATATTCAGGTACTGATCGACACTGTGCAGGGTCCCCGTAAAGACAACATCATTCTTGAGTTCGACGGCAATCTCTTTCCCGACAAGGGTTTTGAAAAAGCTTAGAAAGATCTGCAGGCAGGAATAGAACGAGGAGGAACGATAGGTCAGAAAGATGATCTCTGGAAACAGGTCGATCTCAACAAATACTGTAGATCAGTTGATGAAATCTTCAAATGCACCACAAACGGAATGGAATGGGTGTGCAGATGTGCAGATGCCCTCAGCTCAGTTTTGGATGATGTTTGCCAAAGTTTGATAATAGGTACACTAGCTTCCGTCCTCTTCCACTCGTGTAAAGTAAATGAAATATATCTTCTAAACCTACCATTGTTTATGAAATGAATGAATGCGCAGATCCTGCCAAGAAATAAATTAACTGCATTTACTCTCTTCTTATCGTTGATCTTTGCTGCTCCTGTAAATAAGAGTGCGACGGGGCTAAAAAATGTTTGGCTTTTGCTGGCAGGTCGTGGAGTTCTACAGGAGCCCAGTACAAAGTCGAATTTAGAAATTTACAGTATACAAGGCAATATTTCGTGCTGCGGGCCAGATTACGAACGACTGGTGGGCAAGAGCCTGATGTCTGTTAAGTAAGCCCTTGGTCGCGGGTTCGAACCCCGTCTCGAGCAAGCTTCTTTGCCCGTGTAACTCAGTGTAAGAGAGGACTTGTTTTCTTCCGCCTGCAATACACCTTAATCTATTCAACGACGCACCTCAAAATGAGCATCTTTGTCTGCTGTGTTCAGGGTCAGAGTGGGGGTCTTATGACACAATCTTTTTTGTTGAGAGATTAATGTGAATACATCTTATGGCAGTCTTTTTTATTGAGATATTAATGTGTCAAGAAAGCAGGAGCTTTTGACTCTCTTTTTGCATGGATGGTGAAGCTATGGCAGGACTACGGAGTCTCATGGTTTTCGCCTGCCGGAAGAGTAATTTTAATGAGAACCAAGCTCCTTCGAGGGGCCGGCAATTGTGGTGGTGGATGGTGAATTTATTATTTGTAAGCTAGCTGCCCTTGAGTAGCATTGGCAAGGCAAAATTCCGGGCCTTCAAAGTTCTTTGAAGACCTCTGCTCTAGTGGATAATTACCACTCTACTGCTAGCTGTAGAGACAACAGTCAAAGCTCAAGCTAGCTAGTGGTAGCTCAATCCTAATCGTGTGCTGCGAAAGTCGATCCTGTTTTGATGTATTTTGCTTTCATCTTTCGAAAGTAATGATCAACCAGTCAAAGGATGATTTTTACCCATACTAATGACGTAGGCGTGTAGGCATGCGAACAAGCTTATCCAGCAGGATTGTGTCACGAAATTCTGTAGGATCTCCACCTTTGACAGCCATGACCCATTTTGAGCCCCTGAGCGCGCTCATCAAGGATTCATTCAGAAAATTTAAAAGTTTATTCTTGAACCCTTACCTTTCTAGTAGTAGAATGAAGAACAAACAACTTGTTCCTTAGGCTTCAACTTTGACCATGAATGCCAGAATTATTCATCAACAAGCATCAATTACCAATTTCAAGACCTATTTGGCAAAATAAACGTATTTAGTCCTCCTCTCCTTTCCCATGAACCAGTGCTATGTCAATTGGCGGTTTGCTATGCTTCGATCGCGACACTGCCTCTGCAAGCCCAGTCTCCAGATTGTGAACCCATCCTGCTAAATCAAACAGGGGACAATCTGAAATTGTACTCTGTAGGCGGCGCTTCAGGCTGTCGCTCCATTGGGGGTCCGTTGCTGCTTTGTGGAGTAAGTCCTCATAGGCTTCCATATTCGGTGCAATGAGATCAGGGAGCCCTACCGCTTTCAAGAGGCTTGCTCCGACACGGCTGGCCCATTTGTCGGTTGGCACCCGCTCCCAAGGTGGCTGAGAGGAAGGTTTAACTGAGTCTTCAAGGGGGCGAAGTAGAGTCACCATCGGGACCCCAGCAAAAAGTGCGTCACATCCAACAGTATGCGCATTATACGCGGGTGTATCGAGAAATAAATCGGCCAAGGCCAGCCGCTGCAAATGTTCATCTCGAGGTGCGACATCCGCCATGATAATTATATCCTGATCCAGAGCAAACTCTTCTTTGGCGAGCTTGCGGAGATTATTTTCCATCTCTGATCCCGACCGCAATAGCCACAACACAGTAGGTCTGGCACCTTCTGATTGTAAACGAGCAAGCACTTTACACCAAGAGCGAAACGTCCTTGGGTCAATCTTATCCGGCCGGCTGTGGCAACACAGCACAAAGGCGTCCGATGGCAAAAAATATCGATCGCGACTAATTTCTGTCAGCTTGGTGTCACGTTTCATTGCAATCTCTCGCTCTACAGCGTAGACGTGACTATTGACGAAGTAGCAGTCTGGGAGGAGAAGCAGTCGCTCAAGATAGTGCTGACGAATCTGCGGCTGTTGATATGGGACAACAATGGCATCACAAATCAAGTAGTCGATAAACGAAGGAGCGCCGATGCTTCCTGGAAATCCCATGTATGATGCCTGAACAGGAGCGAGACGCTCTGCCATGAGTTCTATGACCATAGAAGTCCCCGAATGGCCGCAAAGATCAATCATAATGTCGAGATTGTCTTCTTTGATCCGTGACGCCAGATTTGTAGTCTGGTCCTCCTCCAATTGAATCCAATGATCGGCACCCTCCCGAATCGTACGAACATGAGGACTTGCAATGTCTTTGTCACTTCCACCTTTCAACGAATACAGAAACACTTCCCAACGTTTGCGATTATGAAAGCGGAACACATCCGCCATAAGAAATGCTAATGGATGCTCTGCCGTGAAGTCCGGTGACAGATATCCTATTCGGAATCTGTTTGTGGCTTGAGTAGTCTGTGACCCCGCATTGTCAACATCAATAATAACACATGCCGGTGGTTCTCTGGACGTCTGTACCACGTTTCTGGATAACCTTGGACCAACACTGGCGAATCCCATCCTGCGATCTGCATATTGCTGTGCCACATAAGTTGATTGCTCCAACGAGATACACGGCCATTTGAGCGCCTCAAAAGGATGCAGTGGTGGTGCTGTTTTAAACTTTGTGTGTGGCTGCTGTTGATGTTTTATCACTGAAGCTGCCAGAACCTTACTGTCGCGATCGATATCATTCCACTGGCACAAGGCAGCATTGGTACGAAAGAGCATAGAACATGCCTTGTCGTATACCCTCTGGTATTCAGACTTTGCAACCAGCATAGAATCAGACGTTGAAGCCACTATATCACGCAACTGCACTGCAGCGCCTTCGTATCGGTGTTGTTCAATCAGAAGAGCCGCCATTCCCATTCGTTCCTGCGCTAGATTGGCTCTAAGGCTGAACATGTTTTCTTGGTCAATGGCGCTTCCGCTTGCCTGTGTTACAAGAATAGCTCGTAAATCTTCCTCCAACAAATTGATTTTGAGTTGTAAACACTTGGCAAAACGTGATCGTAAGCCATTCAGAGAAGGATTGATGGCATACAATTGCACGAGACAATTGAACGCCTCGGTTGGTAATTGCTCCCGCAGATATTCGTCGACCTTGTCTAGGGAAAGTCTCGTTTCCTCGCTAGTAGTGTTGATGACACCCAAGCTTTCCCGTGCATGTCTTAAAAAATGAGCTTGTGTAGCTCTTGCACTATTTTTACATGGCGGTCGCTCAAGAATAGCTCGATGTGAGGGCATAAGTGCACTGCTTGTCACCAGAGAACCACAAAGGGACAACAATACAATCGGAATAGTCATCGGCACCCGTGGATGTGAAGATGCCCGGCTAAATTGACGCCCGCTAATTTCGTTGCTATCAAAGTCAGAAGATGACTGATTGCTTCCATTATTTTCACCATCGTCGCTCGGCATCGTCTGGGACGAGTGCTGGTGATCGTACGAATGATGACCCAAATTCCTTTCTGCCTCCAAGAATTGTTCATCTCCGGTAATCTGCGCAAAATAGAGTGACATTTCCTCTAATGATCTTCCCTTGGTCTCTGGCAAAAAGACAAATAAAAAGACAGCACTGGTCAGACAGATGCCTGCCAGTACCAAAAAGAATCCAGGCCATGTCAATGCTTTTGCCAGAGAAAGAAATGTAGACGCCATTATGGTGGCTGTAATTCGGTTCGGCAAAACAGCCACACTCATCGCCTTTGCTCGAATGGAAGTGGCAAAGATTTCTGATACCACTACCCAATTTCCTGGTCCTAGACCAGTGCTGAAAAAAGCCAGGTAAAATGCCAATCCAACCACTGTCATTATTTTGCTCCAGTCTGAGTCACTTGCAAACATGAAGCTGACAAAGATCAAGGATGCTGCACACCCGACCAGAGAAAACAATAGGAGTGGTCTCCTCCCCAATCGATCAAACAACGTGGCTCCGACGATGACAAAAGCCAATTTCACTGTTCCCAACACCATCAAAGCTGTAATTTGTCCCACTTCGGATTTGATGCCAGACTCCTGAATAACATACATGAGGTAAAACATAATGGAATCAATACCGACAGCTTGTTGGATTATGCTCATCCCAACTCCCACAGCGAGCATTCTACGAACTGCCGGGGACGGTCGGCAGAGAATAGCGTGCCATCCTACTGATTGGGCAGCTTCTTGCTCCAACGCTAGCGAGGCCTGGATGTCTCCTACAATATTGTCCACATTCACGTTCGTTTCTTTCTCAGCATGATCATCTTTTACAGATGGGTAAATTGTCTCCAAAACAGTTCTGGCTTCGTCTTCGCGGTCCTTAGCCAGCAACCAACGCGGTGACTCTGGAATGACGCCAAAAGTCAACAAAATGAGCATAATTATTGGTAAAACAGAACCCATGGCCAACATGATCCGCCATTGGTTCGGTGAATTGTCCAAGCCTAATGCGTACATGAGGAGGCTTGACGAAAATCCCAGTACAACCCCCACTGCAACACCTGCTTCGGCCCATGATACCAAGTATCCTCGTTTTTCTTGAGGTGCAATTTCGGCAATGTACATTGGATCGATGGCCTCTCTGCAAAACGAAAATGCCGAGCATGCTGCGTTAGAATAAAATTTAACGCCAGATTTTCGCCAACTAATAAAATAAGCATGCATACAATGCAACTTCCTTCCTTCCTTACCCGACTCCCACACCCAATCCTACAAAACATCTGCCAAACATGAGAATATGAAATGAACTAGATGTGGCCATGACGGTACATCCAACACAAAAGGCCAATGCCGCCACTGCAAATGTGGCGCGACGACCAAAGCGATCCGTTAACCACGGCGATAGTAGAGCTCCAAAAATGGACCAAAAATTGAGACTGCCCAAAAAGAGTTCCAATTGTTCGTTGGTCAAATCGACGAATTCTTGCTGCAACAGCGGACCAACGTTCGTACTGACGCCAAGATCGTATCCCAAATTGCAACTATTGAGTGCTGCGCAAAAAGCATACAAATAAGCAGCACTGCGTGGTGCTTTTGATGTTCGTTGTGTGTCATGAGGTTTCTCGTCGTCGTCGTTCTCGTTGTCGTTTTCCTCACGAGGACATTGTTCGTGAATTATCACATCACCTTCTCTACGAAGAATGACGATACCTTCTCCGTCCTCGAAGGTAGTGTCGTGTCGACATATTTCATTTGCATGTACGTCTTCTTGGTCATCTGCATGATGCGTAAGGGATAGGGGCGCATACTTCTGTTTCTTTGTCCTTCTGGAGGAAAAGGAAGGTGGAAGTTGTGGTGGTGGAGCCATTGCTTCGTTTTCTTGGTAGAATAGTCCGCAACTAAATCTTCCAGCACTTCTGTTGTCTCCACTGTTTCGTCTCCTATCGCTAAACAACAGAATTTTTCTAGCCTCTTTATGTACAAGTGGTTAATATATTATTTCAAGTAGCCTCATTGTCAATCAAGGAGTGTCAAAACCAGGTAAAGAAGTTTTTTGTAAGAAAGAAAAAATTCAAGTACAATGAAATTGGAGCAAATGTGCGATTGAGGCGACTAGCTCCAGATGGCCCAGAAATATTTGAGTAGATTAGATAGGTGTGTGTGCCTTGTCGATTTCGTGGTCCGCAAACACAAGCCAGATATTGGCAGAGTTGGCCTCTTAGAGTGTGATCAGTGCCTTCAGAGAATCCTTTCAATTGAAACGCGCGATAAGTACACCTGCAAACAGAGCATGAAATCAATGGTAACTCATGGGAAATACAAATGAAAAATTCCATAGATACTACTAGTTCCAAAAGGTCTCTGTCCCGACAAGGTCATACAGGAAGCCGGCGAGCGATCTTTGGTTTCAATAAAATGTTTCTAGCAATGCAACATCCGTGGTTATAAAAAACGCTATCTTCAGAAATATTTAAAGCAACTAGCAATTCTCTATTATCCCCATCAATATAGCCAATATTGTGGTTGACAGCAGATACTCATATTTTGTTGCATAGCTTTTGTCTTCATTTGTGGTTTCGGGGGCATGAGTTGGGACACGTGTCTCGGCCACGGTTGGCGCCATCGTCGTAACATTCATTTCTTTCGCTGTTGGAGCAGCAGTTGTAGGCGAGAATATCGGACTAGAAAGTTCGGCAAAGGCATCAAAGCTTTCGTCTATAACTGTAGGGTATGCATTTACCACTCGAAAATTCATTGCCCGGTCATCTCCTGGCACCAGGAACTCTTCCAGAACTCCTGAGGCGATTGCTGCTTGGGAAGCAACTGCATAATCAATGTAGGCTTGTTCGATGCTTTCGTCATCTTCGACATAGACACGGTACATCCCGAACACCAAAATGCAATTTGACGAATTAAATAATTGTCTCCCTTCTACAGCGTCGCCGTCGGGACAAGAAACATCTCGAGAGTCATACAACTCAGGGCTCTCTGCATCCAAAGAAACCTCACCAAGTCGTCGTCGTCGAGTACCTCTTGCATACCGTTCCAAAACAGCAGTTGCATTACCCTTTAAACCTGCTGTATTGCCATCGTCTTCTCCAAGACTACTAACGTCGTCTTGTAAGTTCTGGACTAGTTTTTTGTAAGATTCTTCAAGTATAAACAATTGCAGACTCTCAGCTCCTTCAGCATTTGTTGGCAATAACATGGCCGCTGTCATCCTTTCGTCAATAGCAATGACAAATGACGAATTGATGAGCACAGGTCGTCCGATGGATATATTCAAGGAGTTTTCCGTCATTGTATCCATGTCACATATCTGATCTCCATTTTGCATCTTGCATTGAAATAAGTTGGGTTGCCTCAATCTTAGTCCTGATGTCGCTGGATTATAATTTTTGTCGATGTTGGATTGCATTTCTTTTTCGGCCTGCAGATTGCGAGTTACGTGCAAACAACCTATGTGGCTTTCCAGTTCTTCTTTGCACTCGGAGCAACACGTCTTGCTATCACAAAAGTGCGAAATTGAATCGGCACACGCCAATTGGCTAGTGGTGTTCAAGAGCATCGTTTCATACTCCAAGTTGTCGACATCGAGGGGTGAACCCAATTGTTCTAGTGCTTCTCTGGTGAAATTTTGCTGAGCGCTTACTCTTGTGCAAGTACTATTGCAGCTGTTGACGATCCAGCAGGTATCCAATATCTCCTGTCGTTGCTGGCAAAACCATTTATCCGAGGTTTCGTCGTAGTCATACTCTTCATCGTGGGTAGCAAAATGATATATTGCTTCATCGGATCCTTCATTCATATGTTGTTCACATTCAAATGCACCAACGTTGCACTGAGACTGGTTTGCTGTCCCGTCGATAGAGAGTAGTTCCAAACCCGCCGCGAACGCCTCGTTGTAGATACCTGTCAGACATTCCGAGTAAAATGTGACCTGTGCGAAACAACCTGAGCAGCATTCCACGGTCTCACAAAACTCTGTAGTTATTTTCTGACAAACATCATTGGCGGCGTCATTCACGATAGCTACAGGAGAGGATTTGGTGTCGAATTCAGGATTGCGAGGAGGCTCAAAATTCTCCACGATGCAATTGCTGTCACTGTTACACCTCTCGCTATCCAAGCACTCCTGCAACCGATCTAATTCGTCTTGACATTGTATCGTAGAAATTGACGAACTAATCAGTTCCGGACGAAGTGGAACGCACCGACCATCCACACATACGTTTGGTGGACACGGCTCAGCCATACATTGAATGGGAGGGCACATTATGTTTTGACTTGCCTCGCCACACTCCGGACCTTCTTCGACATCTTGGACCAATGCAAGAGTAGGGCCAGTGTTGTTGCACCCGCACAATTCGGCCAACAGTTTATCTTCGTCATCCTGAGGTACTTGATGTTGAAGGATGGCATTGCATTCCTCATCCGAGCTGGTAACTTTCATGAGCAGATAGGATTCCAATGCTTGACATGTCATGATGCCATCCTGTCGTGCTCCTGGAATGTACGAAGCGGAAGGAATACCCGTGAGAACATCGTGGTATTGTAGGGGTACTCGATTGTTTTCATTATTGGGACACAACAAGCAAGGATTGTCGTTGGGAATGGGACAACCACAAAACAACCCCTGACTGATTTGTGCGGCTTGGCATCTATCGCTTTCCAGTGATCCAACAAAAACCAATCCATCAGCCAAGGCTCCACAAGTTGGAAGGGGAATATCGGGATTCGTAATTTCTTTGTCTGGTAACGACGGCGGTGATCCATCGATGCATAATGTACAGGTACTTGCACTGCTGTCGTTGCTGAATCCAGCTTGTTGTGTGGGTTGCTGACGCGATGTCTTATGACTGATAACTTCGCCACGAAAAGGACCATCCTTAACAAATTCCGATGATGACATCGCAGCAGTGGAAGGTATGTACAGGAGAAGCATGACCAGCAATGAGTGGTATGTGTAGCAGGGTACAGAGGGTGAACGTTGTCGTTTTCTTTTTCTTCTTCTTTCTTTTTGTACCACAATCGGACGGACACCAAGCATCCCGGAGGCATTGATACGGCGGTGCATTGGATTGGATTGGTCCGGTAAAGCTATGAGTTGGTACCGACAACTTCGTTCTTGGATTAGAGAATTCGGTCTTCTTTTATGAATTCGTTAATCGTAATACCTCCCCTCCTACTATCTACTAGTAGTAGTCTACTGGTACTAGACTACACCAGAGTTTGAGAATCACTCGGGGTACTGGGTAAGCTCCGTGGCAAAAGAAGTTACTACCGTACTAGCTAGTACTGTAGTAGCACGGTACTGCGTGAAAAGCCGGTCATTTATGACTATTTACCTCTAGTAGTAGTACGTACCAGGTACAGTAGAAGTCCTCCAAGAGAGGCAGGCAGGAGGAGGAACCTAGTATTGTACTACTCTAGAAGTGTATTTATCACCACCATTAGTAGTAGGTACTGACTGGTCGTACCTGGTACGCTATTAGTAGACCCTACTTCCTTAGTGGCGTTACATCTCTATTACTAGACTACAACTCGAGTAGACTATTACTACTACTCTACCAGTAGTAGTAGTAGTAGTGGACACAAACAATTGGGAACTAAGTTTGAATCATTCGGAGTCTAAGTACCAGGTACCTGATAGCAGGTATCAGGTACTCGTAGTACGTAGTACTGGTACTACTAGCTATTGGATAGTAGTACTAGCTAGTAGTACTACTGTAGTACCTGGTCGTCGTAGTCCAGAGTACTATTCAGAGGAATTACTGTTCAGTAGACCACTTTGTATTATTATTATTTTGTGATTTTGTGATCATGATATTATGCGTCCAGGTGTAATGTTTGCTTTTATCAATACTGCAGCACTACAGCCAGTGAAAAAACCCGTTGCTATGGATAACTGTTCGCGCCTCCAAGCATCATCGATACTCAAGCATGTACAACATTTCTTTTACATCAAAGGAGTTTCCGCATACTTACCTTAAACTGGCTCGCGGATGATCATAATCAGGTCTGTGGCCATGCGGAAGAGCTGCCCAATACACGAAGGTCACTCCTTCAGGGTGTACGTGAGGCCGCATTACTGTGTCCAATAGGATGCAGTTAGTTTATAATTTTTGACAAGGTGTGTCGGCGCTTGCGCCACATGCCCCCCCCCTTTTCCCGATCGACCAAAATGGTTGATCCCCTTGGAAGTACCTCATTTCCTCCCCCCACCATTCAATATTATTTGCATTTTGCCAAATCTAAGGCCTAATGGAATTATTATTGTTATTTTCTTTTTCCATATTGCAAAACCACCGTTCGTCATCATTGCATTGCATTGCACTACACCATTACCTGGTACTAGTACCCCAACCAAATTGATAGATTTTAACCATGAGCTCCAGCTTAAGCCGGGCTGTCAAAAATGCTGCCGCTGGTGGTAGAAGTGGCAGTACTTCAACGATCAATAATGTGAATAGTAGTAGTAGCAGTCCATGGCAAAAGCAACAACATGGAAAATTCGAATCATGTTTTGCTCAAGGCCTCGATCTTACGGAATTTTCTGATGAAGCTACAACTACAAAAAATGCAACCACTACGGTTCCAATAGTTTCTGCTTCCGCCCAATTATTGAAGATTAAGCAACAAGAATCACAGCAGCGTTACGAACTGGAACGTCAAGATGCAATGATGGAACAGGTAGCCCACGATCGTGCTAAACAATATCATCTTCAGCAACAAGAACTACGAGATGCTTGCAGCAAAAATGTGGCAATAGCAGCCGTGTCTCAAGATCATCGTAAAGTCAGTGGTGGTGGTAGTAGAGATTCCAAATTAATAATGGGATCATTACTCGTTCAGATGCACAGCGGGGATGACACGGCTTTAAGAAGAAGCAAAGCCAGTCGAAAAATGGATAAAGTAGTTGTCACGGGAATTCGATCCAATAATGTAACAGGCGGTATTGGAGCGAAAGTGACAAAGAACCACCAGAACAACAAGCAACAGAAAAAGAATAGTAGTGGCAACCATGATAAGAAAAACAATACCAACAAGACTAACAATAAAAAGGTGCACGTTGTGTCGAAAAGAAAAATCCGCAGTAAATTTTGATATTGCTTGCAATTTGTGGTGTCAATCACAAGATCGTTTTCAGTACCTACGTACGAACAAATAAGAATGCAAGATTTCTTTTTACAGACCATCGTTTTTCCCCGACAGCAGGGAAAGCAAAAGCATGCAACGCACAACGCACACCAGTGGTTTTAGGCAGCATTTTCATAACACAACCTGGTCTGGGTTCCATACTTAAAAAAAAAAAACAGAATGCACAATCTGATTCAATGTAAAAAATTACGTGCAAGATGACGTTTCAAAACCGAAAACAATATTTGGTACGAACCTTTTCATTGGAGTGTTACTGACTACTCGAGTAACTGCCAACCATTGAACACATCGCGGGGTTTGCTTTAACCATCATGCAGAGAAGCCATCAACTTTTCTGGTACTCTTTCTGCCAGGACCGGACCCAGGAAAGTAAATGATTGCCGCGAATGAACAGTTGGTACTCCAGGATAATTTTTACACTGATTTTGACTCGAATAGTTTCTTTTAAAACAGCCGGGAAAACTATGCTGATAAAAAATTAAAACTGCTGTTAATTTATTATGAATGACTTTAGTATTGAATGGGTACGTGTGTGTATGATCAAGATGTTGGTGTTGCTGGAAAGAGGTTTGTGTAGTGTAGGGGAAAGGTAACGCAAACAATTTCACAAATTTCATGACAAGACAGGTAGCACGAAGCCATGCCGGGAACCGCTGACCATCTCATTAAAAGCCATCAGAGAGCCTTGCCAACGCATAAAGCTGGATGCAATCAATGAAGCACAGTCAGCGTGGTCGGTAAAATTATTCTTTTTCCTTCCGCCTTTAGACAGAAAAAGAATGTGCAACAATGACGACAGGCTCTCCGAATCGCATCGTTTCCTGTCTGTGGTGATCACGTATGAGTATCCTGTTGCTGGATGTGCTATAATCGCAGACCTTAGGAAGCACCCGACGACACAATTTGAGAAGCGTACTTGTAAGCACCGTCCCTCGCCGTCTCGGCATTCTTTCGATCAACAACGTCGCATCGAATTTCGATTTCTTCTGGTGTGTAACCCTTTTCATGTTAATGTTAATGTTTCGAAGCGATGAGGATGCACGTGAGTTATCCATTCAAGCAAATTGATGAGACCGAAAAAAAAAAACACAAGAAACGCCATCTCATCAACGTACCGGAATGCACTTATTGCGCTCTTTTAGTCTTTCAATGCAAGCATCAACATCAGCATCAATGTAGATAGTCCAATCAAAAATACTTTTGACATCTTCCCAACCATCATCATCGTGAAGCAGATATAGACCTTCGCACAAGACTATTCTGTGCGAATCACGAAGAAAGGTATGCTGATCTGGTGTTGGATCTCCTACTGCATGGTCAAATCCTGGAACGCTCACGGTCTTTTCTGACCCATAAGCAATTTTGTGCAATTCATCCTTGAGCGCTGCTGCATGAAAGGTATCAGGAGCTCCTCGACGATAAATAACATCCGCAGGATTCTCCATCTCTGCCAACTCCGCCAGGGGGATATGGAAGCCATCCATGGGCATAATCAAAGATCGATCTTCACCTAAAAAAGCTTGGATAATTTCAGCCGACGTAGATTTGCCCGAACCGGGAATGCCTACAAGTCCCACCATGAATGGTCGATTGGGGTTGCTGCATTTTTCAAGGTGACTGAGCGTTCGAGCGACCTCTGGTTCCCAGGTAATTTTGACATGCGAAGCAATTTTTTCCGTGGCAGGGTTCATGTACAAACTAGATGAAATTTGAGCTTCTACCATATCATATTGGACTTCCTCTTCCTGTGTAGCAGTATCCGCCAAAAAGGAAAACTTCTTGGCAATATCATCCAATAATCCATTGCTCAATTCTTCCCTCTCCTCTTCAGAATTAAACTCCACCAAAGGTTGTGCTTCCATCATTTCCTGAACATCATTTAGCAAATCCTCTCGTGTTACTCCCAACAGCGGCTCTACCATGTCATTTCTGATTTGCACCGATGTGCAATCTTCGTAATCTTCACCGACACAATCGTGCAATTCTACAGCTTTTTGAATATCGGATACCGTTTCATACTCGGCAGCTACTTCAATAGATGGAGGATCTCCTCGTCGGACAGTTCCCTTATTATTGTTAGGAACAGGGCCCCGATCCTTGGCACAAATCCGCGGAATAGGTTTGCGAATCGAAAAGGCAATTGCTGTAGGACATGCCAACGAAGAAAACACAATAATTGAAACAGCAGCAAAGATGGTGAACTTCATCGTAGCTAGGGCGTTTGGTACTAGACGTAAATATTTTTACTAATGTGTGGCGGAATTGACACAATGCAAAGGTTTAATTTATGAACTAGTCCCAAGCTAGTTCGAGAGTTGAGTTGATTACAAGCTTTTATTATAAGTACTGGTTATTAATTCTTTGCGAACTTTTGCAACCGAGTTGACTGGCCAGTAAGCTACCAGGTAGATTAGAGAAGCTGTTGTCTCCTGTTTACTTTGCCTTAGGTAGTACGGTACCTGGTAATATTCAGAGAAAACATGCCGATGTGTCTTTCATTTTCATTAATTAATTGCCTCGGCTGATTTGCGCTGTGATGATGCGTCAACGCACTAGACTACTACCTGGTACCGGTAGCTAGTACTAGTGGACCTCTAGTAGTAGCTAGTAGTAGCTACCGGTAGACTAGAAGGAGTTGGCCATGTTATTTTCCTCACCGCCTCTTATTATTATTAGTACCAGGTACCCTATTAATTATTTTTTCTCGTAGAGAGACTCTTCGAAAGAAGAAAATATGGCGTGGCACGTAAACCAGGAGCCCACTATTGAAGGATAGAGTTGAAGTTACAGACTACTACTCTAATAAATAGATACTCGTATTCCTTTGTGAGTTTTTGAATACTCACTAGAGACACCATTCAATTTTTTTTTACTACTTGTACCTGGTGGCACCGTACGTACCAGTAGTACTAACTACCAGGGCAGTACTAAACTACTCTACTAGAGTACAGTACGAGTACCTACTAGCTACAGTAGTAGTAGAGAATACTACCAGGTAGTCTACCAGGTACTCTTGAGTTCTTCTCATTCACGAAACTCCAGTAAAAGTAAAATTTGTCTCTCTTTTTCTATCAGGGCCACGGCGTCATTGGTTGACATGGAAATCTGATTTGACAAAACGCTTCTTCTTCACCATGGTGCACTATCATCAAAAACCTCTCGCCATGTTGTGCTAACATAGCCTTGGACGGCTCTTGCCTGTTTGACGTGCCTTTTCAACCAGGCATCCCCAGATCCAGTGTAATCAGAGGCACGTGACAGAGTCGCCTCGTGCTGAAATAGACTAGAATGCCGCTATATTCTATTTGCTTGGCATAGAATGTGCTTTTTGTCCTAATATTATGCGAAATAAAGCTTTCGCATCGTCATCCCGGGACGTATCAATTCATTCAAAAGGCGTCGGACGTCGTGGCATTTCCAGTGACTACAACAGTTGTTCGTTAACCAACACCACATTTGGTACGAGGTCGGAAATTCTCTGGTGTTTGTTTTTGTGCTTATAGAGCTTGACAGCCTCCTCTTGACGAGGGACGGATGGGATTGAGGATAACATGTTGTGCAACGTGGGGTCCCATACCCTGGGCTTGATGCATAGACACCCACTCCGTCAAGTAGTCTACCTGGTACTCGAAATCCGTCATGCACTACTACTAGTACGAGAGTGTACGGTACTACGTACCTCGCACTCGAGTAGCGTACTGAGTAGCAGATGGCACCTGTGTAAAGTACTCCGAGTACCACTATCTGGCACTCCGGAGTACCAGGTAGCGTACCTAGTACCTAGTACCACTACAGGTACGACCAAAGATGAAAGACAAAATTCTTCGGAATTTTGAAGCCATCAAAGCTCTCTCTAATAATTCTGAAGTTTCTGGCGGATGGTGTCAATTGTGATCCGTGAAAGGGTGAAGTGACACCTCCATGTCGGAAGTATGCAATACTACTTCTACAATCCCAACCATACCAGGTAGTACCAGGGTACCAGGTACTAAAATGGGCTATTTCGTGAGAACAGCTGAGATCCAGTTGATTCCACAGGTACTACTACTACTACCAGTACTGGTAGTAGCTTAGCGTTTGATTGCTGGGCGAGCTGAACTCGGTTTAAGTTTACCATTGTTTAACAAACAATAACCACGCTAAACCATATGTATTTTTTTAATTATTTTATGAGATGATACGCATAAATTACTAGATAACGCTATTAAACTGGTTCATTACACAGCAGATCAAATTAACCAATATCCCTAGAAATAACCATGTATGATTGAAGCTTTTAAAACAGACTGAATTTGACGGAAGTTTGTGACATGCTTCTTTTTTTTTACAGGAATTGCAGTGTGTTTTGCTCACTTCTCTCTTCTCACAATTTACCTTGTAAACAATCGTTATCGATTCATTTCAATCTTTAGCGAGATCAATTTACCTTGTAATTAAGCAATCGTTATCGCTTCATTTCAATCTTTTGCAAGATCAACTAATAATTTCTTCATCAATTTATCATCACATTCTCACCATGATGGCTGCTGAAGAAAACCATAAGGTCGTCGACCTCGACGAGGAGGAAGAAAAACACGAAGCTCCCTCCACAGGATGCGGAATCCTGGCTAGATACCCCGTTATCTCTATTCTTTCCTTTGCCTCTGTTGGCATTGCTATTGGGCTGGGCATCAGCTATTGGGATCCTGAAGATCCCGAAGACAAGGCAATAGCCATTCAATGGATTGGTCTAATCGGAGAAATGTTTATCCGTGCCCTGAAGGCTGTGGTATTGCCCCTGGTCTTTGTCAACGTTGTCCTGTCTGTGATCGACATGATGTTCGTTGGCAGTGCGGGATCTGTTGGATTGAAAACTATTGGCTTGTACCTTTTGACCACCCTCATTGCTGCTATCATTGGATTGATTTCGATTGTTTCCTTCCAAAGTCTCTTTGATCAAGGAGAATTCGATGTCGACGCTCAAGCCCGATTCCAGCTTGGATGCGGAGAAAGCGGTGGCCACTTGGCAAGCGATGACAACGGAACCGTTCAGTGCGTCTCAGGCAATCTCACGGAAAGCCAGTCGAGCATCTTTTACATCAATGACATCGATGCCACCTTTGTTACCAAGTCCTCTTCCGGCCCTCAAGATGACATTAGCATGAGTGATACCATCTATGATGGTGTCTTTCGCAAGCTTATTACCGACAACATCTTCGAATCCTTTGTGGACGCAAACTTTGCTGCCGTGGTGCTTTTTGCTATTGTCTTTGGTGCTGCGTTGGGTCGCGTGATGCAAAAGAAGAAGATGGGATCGACTGAATCGATCTTAGTCAAGTTCCTCAAGGAAGTTGATGCCGTCTTGTTGATCCTTATCAACTGGATCATCATGATTACTCCATTTGCTGTACTTAGTCTGATTGGTGCCGCTATTGGAAAGCAAGACAACCTTTCAGAATCCTTTCAAAATGTTGGCTATCTTGTGGCAGCAACACTCTTGGCCATGTTTGCACATGTAGTGATCACCTACATCGGCGGATACTACCTCCTTACCGGAGAAAACCCCTTCACTTTCCTTAATGCTATGCTCCCCGCCCAGACAACGGCATTTGCCTGCGCAAGTTCAGCTGCTACCATCCCTGTCACGCTCCGATGTGTGCAAAGCACTGGAAAGGTACCAGGTGCCATTGCTAAGTTTGTCATCCCCATGGGCGCCACCATCAACATGGACGGTGGAGCCATCTACTTTCCCTGTGCTTGCATCTGGTTGGCCAGCTTGAATGGAATAACGCCGAACTTTGGTAACTACATCCTTCTTGCCATTCTGGCTACTATTGGAAGCGCTGGAACAGCTCCTGTCCCTTCTGCCAGCTTGGTTTTGATTATTACTGCCTACAACACTGTCTTTGGTACCACTGGAACTCCTGATGGATTCTCGTTCATCCTGGCCATTGACTGGTTCATGGATCGTTGCCGTACTGTTGTCAACATTACTGGAGACTCTGTCGTCACCGGAATTGTTGCTTCTCGTGTCCCGTACAACGCCGAGGAAGAATTGAACCTTCCCGAGAGCGCGGCAGATGTCGCCGCACTTCCTGATAAAACGGCAAGAGGAGGAAGCGACAAGTCTGACACTGCTGACTCCCCAGATGACCTCAACGTCTAAACGTCTACTCGAGTCGACAAGTACCGGCGCTTCGAGCGCTGCTGCACTACCCAAGGATTTTGTGCTAATTACATACGAATTGTCATATTATATATCTGTTCGGAACATAAGCTATTACGGCGCTCTACTAGAGCTCGCCTTTCGTATTCTGGTATCAGAAGTCTTACGCAGGAAAAGCTAGACTAGTTGTAGAGCCACTTACTTTCGAGGCCCAAGTAGAAGCCATTGCTACTAGCCTTCTTCCATGCGTTCGGACTAACAGACGCTTGGACCTCTAAGTCTTCTTCGTACTTTCTGGCAAGTACTTCATTCTGCTCGAGGAGCCAGTCCACTAGCTTTTTGGTTGTGGTTAAATTGTGCTTTGTCATGACGCTAGCCCCGAACAAATTGTTGCGCATATTATCAACGTTGACGTTGGGGGCGCGGCAACGCTGGCTCGGGCTGAACATGTTTGGATACAGCTCGTACATACTATCCACTGCTTCTGTAATGACCTTTCGGTCCTTTGATTTTGCCACTCCTGGCATATCGATCAATTTAATTGGTTCTGCCTTGTTGATTTCCAAAAATAAATCTTGAGCATGCTTAGCGTCGTCCCCGTTGGCTTCGTTGTATGGATATACTTCAACCAAGACACGGTCGAAATCAATGGTACCTCTATTCTCGTCATCATCGTCATCAGCAGCAGTATCATCACTACTTTCCTTTTGTAATCGCGCTTTGCGCTGCTTGTCACGAAGAAGCATCATCATTCCGACACGATGCTGGCCATCAATGATGGACAGTTTTCCGTCCCTGTCTTCGTGTAGACAAATGATACCCGGCAGACCCAGATTCATCGATTTCCACTTGTCATTCACCATAGCCTTGGCTCGATCGTGACGGTAGATGCGCTGCTTTTTCCAAATCGGAATCGTTCCTAATTTTCCTGCCGACAACAAATGCATACGTTTGTATCTTAAATCTTCAATGACGGGACCAAGGACCGGATGAACATCAGGATCACTCTTGGTGCTTGCTTGAGTCGAGACTGGCGTTTCTTCATGTTGCTGTTCGCGGAGAGCTTTGACTTGCACCTTTTCCTCATCTGACAAGTTACGATATTCCTCAGCCGTATATCGTCCCGCGTGAATGCGAGGCTTTTCCTGATCTCTTTCTTCTTTCCTATTACCAGGAGCATTATCATCGGTGATAGCTTTAACTTCTGCCTCTTTTAACTTTAGTGATAATCGTTCCATTTCTTCTTGATCTTTCTTGGCCTGTGTTTCCTTTTCTTTCAATGCATGTTCCATGGCTAGCAACTTTTCCGTTTGATCTTCTTCTTGTGCCGCTGCTGCTGTTCTTTTGCTCGTTTGCTCGGCTACCAAAGCTGCCTTTTCGCGTTCAATATCGGCTTGTAATTTGGCCAATTCATCTTTTTGTTCCGTCAAATCTTGCATGGCCTTTTTGGCATCATTTACATATTGACGCTTTTCTTGTTCCATGCGTTGCTTCTGAATCGCCAGTTCAGTTTCAACTCGTTCCTTCGCAGCCTGTTCGGCTTGCTTGTACACTTTTTCTTTTTCTTGTTCCCACTGATCAGGTGCCAGTTGACGTTGCTTTTTCTTCACGTTAGCGGCGGCCACATTTTCTTGGACCGAAAAGGTCGACTGGCTTTTTTCAGTTTCGTCGTCATTGTCATTGCTTGACAGTTTCAACAATTTTGTTCTGGCAGCTTGGACTCGTTCCTTTCCCAACGTTCGTACCAACAGTTCTTCTCGTTCATCTTCCGGGAGTGACGCAGTCAAGCCCATTGCAGCAGTTCGTCTAAAAATGCGAAACAGATTTGCAGATATCTGAACCGATGCATCCAACATGGCATTCAATACTTCATTTTGACTGATGGATTTTATCAACGCTCCTCCTTTTTCGAGATTGGCGAGTGCGTTACGTTGGATTGCTTCAGCAGCAGCAGCAGCAGCAGCAGCAGCGGCAGCAGTAGACGAATCATCATCCTCATCGTCCGGGTCAGATGAAGCAACAATTTCCGAGATTGTTTTGTTTTCGGTGACTAATTGATCATGATTGTCAGCATTTCCTGCTTGTAACAACAACGGCGTAGTAAGCGGTGGTTGTTGTGTCTGAAAACCAATTATTCTATCATGGAATCGTAACGATGGTGGCTGTTGAAAAGCATGCACTCCAGATATGGAAGGACAACCAAGCAGTAATTGGCTCAACAACAGACTATACAAAGTTATCAAGTGAGGTACAGTTGATTTCGTCATGCTAAATACAGATCAATACTTCACATACAGCTAATTGAGTACTGTATTTATTTTGTTTATCGGCATTGGCAGAGTGGTGACATAAAAAATAAAAACCGATGATCAAAACTCAAAACAGAGTTGGTATTTGGTATGGTACGAGTCCAGTTTAGTAGTGGTCGTAGGTTGACACCTCTTTTTTTCAAAGCCCGTGTGAATGCTTGACGATCCATGGCCAGACCATTATTAATCCAAAATTAATCCCATACGAACATTCATGACGAAGTCCCACACTCGGTGATACCTAGTAGTACTAGTAGTACTAGTAGTATTACAGGAATTCTTTACTTTTCTTTTATCTCCTGTACCAGTAGTCTACTAGCTAAGCGATGGTACTCGTGAGACTGCGACAAAAGTCCCGCTTAATTTTTGTTCACGAACATTCTTTTTGACTTCTCCGTACTGGTACAACAGACACTACTCAATTTTCGCAAATGATTGCAGGTACTACTACCAGGTACTAACTGGTAGTACTGGTAGTCCGTAGTAGTAACCAGTACTAGGTACTGTAGTAACTGGTACTAGTACTACGGTACCAGTACCTGGTACTTGGGTATTGGTACCGTAACTGGAGAAATGCACTGATAAATCCAGTTACCGTTACCGCAGAAAGCCCATGACATGTCAGTAGAATTCAATCGCCTGACTACTGTAGTAGCGATTCGTCGTGCAGTATTGCAACGCAAAAATTGCACGAAGCCTTTACCAGTACGAGTTACGTGCAGTTCCTCTTTGGTCTCGTTGATGTACTACTGGTACTACTTGGGCCATTCCTGAAATTGACTAATACCAAATTCATTGAGCCAAACCAGCATTGTGCGAAAAAATTAATTACAGTAGGTAGTACCAATAGCAAATGAACTAGACTACCACTCTGGTACCATGGTAGTTACTGGTAACTGGTGCCAGGTAGTACATACCTAATACGTAAATCATCCTACTAGAACCAGGGTAGTCTACTAGCTAGTCTACTAGTAACACAATATATGCGACATCGCAATTCGTGCTGTAATTCTATCAGTGCTTGTAGTAGTAGTACCTACTACCGTAGTAGTAGTAGTAGTAGTAGCAGTAGCTGAAAATTCTAATAGCTTATTAGCAAAGACGAGCCGCCAATAGCAACGCACGCTTAGTGGCCAATGCCGAGTACCTTTCCGCTGCGCAGCAAATGGCTTCATCATCCCGGACACCAATTTGTTTTTGTCCATACTGCAGATCCAAAACAACCTGTACTCTTTTTTGCTTCATTTGCTTGCATTGTTTTTGAAATTCAGCAGAGCAGCAGTAGCGTTCCAATCCGACCAAGCAATATTCGGTTTGGTCCACGGTCGCAACGGCGTTGGCTTTGCAGAGCATGCCAAGATGATGAACATCGCGTTTTATATTGGACTTGAAGCGGTTATTATCTTGTCGACTGTACCAGTTGTCGGGAGTTGTAACCGAATCAGGAGTCAAAACTGTGACGGTGCTAAGAAAACGGACGGACTTTTTTGCTGTGGTACGGCACTTCTTGGCGGCGGGAAAACACAGAGCTTCAGATGGTGTTCGTTGCAGCTGACTTCGTGGTCTTTTGCGGTTAGTCTTATTCACATCATGTACATTGATGAGCATGGTCTCCATGGATGTTTGCTGGGGATGCCTAATCATGTTTAATTTGTTGTGTTAACTGTCGGTTGTCGGAAGTCGGAAGTATTTGGATTTTTAATATCCAATTTTGTGACAACGATGAAGCCTTTTGTGGCAACACCAAAATGCGTTACCATGATAAAGAACAACCAGCAACGATCAGGATCTCTTCGGATCAACACTCCGCTACCGAGTGGGATCGAGTCACGGCAACAGGGGATAGTTGCGGGGAAGCTCAGAAAGACTGCTTGCGACATTCGAAGATTTAAAAGATTCTTATTCGAAGACGTAAACAACCTTACAAATAGAACAGTAAAAGGGGTTACAAGGATTTAAGCGACATCTGCGAAGTCGTACCACTCCAAGACTGATTAACTTCAATAATATTGATTTGCAATGCCAAGCAACACAGCCCAACGCCGGTTGTTACCTGGTAGTCAAGCTGTACCAGTACTATGTACCGGTACGTAGAAATAACTACGTACTCGTATGGTACTCGAGTCGCTACGAGTATCCTAGCTGACACCAAGAGCGGCTCTTCCTGGTACCCAGCATTGCAATGACAACACTTAAAAAGCTTAGCATTATTTTCTCGCGGTCCAAAAACATGCTGAAAGATAGTACTAGACTACTAGAAGCGCGTAGCTTCTCGAGTTCCCACAAACTGTGGTAGAAGAATAGTGACTACAGTACGTACTAGCTATAGTAGCTGGCTAGGCTATTAGTACTCCGTACCTGGTAGCTACTAGTTACATTGTCTAGCTGCAGATATATAATTCAGTAATTTCTACTGCTACTAGTTCTTGCAGCTTTGATCGTAGCACTATAGTGGTTTGCTGGGATTCATTCCTTTTTAAAACTTAGACTTGAGAGTTGCTTGGTCGAATCAAAAAGCTCCATAAAAAAGAATCAGCTTGGTAGGAAGAACCGACCAGTAGGCGACGAAGTAAAGACTACATTACTCAAGCTTCTATCATGGCCCAAAAGCTGCTGAGAATATTTTCTTATGCTAGACATGCAGCCCCGCAATGCATACTTTCCAATTTTAAGACAACTACTGTTGCTAGTGGTACCAGTACTTCTAGTAGTAATACTCTCTCTAGTAGTACTCTACTAGTAGTACTCCGGAGTATGGTAGTACTAGTAGTCTACTAGTACTGGTAGCTAGCTAGCTAGTGGTACCACTAGACTAGTACCAGGTAGTAGTAGGAAATATCACTCCTAGTAGGTCTAGTAGTAGTTGACTAATAGGTGTACTGTAGTCGTATTACTAAACACCAGTTACCCATCGGACATTAGGGTTGGCGTTACGATACCTGAAGATATTATTTTCATTTGGCGACGTCACAGGGTGACAGGCAAAAATCAATTAGAGTATTATTTCTTTAAAGTAGTCTACTCTTCTGGTACACCAGGAGCTTAGTAGTACCAGGTAGCTACGACTACTACCGTACCTGGTAGTACAAGAAGTAGGTAGGGAGTACAAGTAGTCTAGTACAGTACTACTAGTCTACCAGTAGCTACTGTAGTTGTTTACGTTACCACTGGTACCAAAATATTGCCTGGAAAGGCTTCCGCAGAGTGAGACGAAAAAGCTAACAGCAATTATTCCCACGAATCATATCGCAGCATGCAGCATCTTTGCGAAGAAAAGATGCCAGAAAGAGGTTGCTTCCCTTCAATGGAGTTCCATTAATTTTAAGCAACGATCACACCTCCACAACCGATGCGTACGTACAATAACACCACAAACTATTTACGTCAAGCAAACATCGACCATGCTCCCCTTCGACCGTTTAAACCCACCTCCAAATACCATCCTCTGCCAGGAGCAGCAGCCACCAAGGATGCTTTCGCCTTCCAGTGAAACCGCAACCTTTTCTATAAGGGAAAATAGCCTTCTCAAAGGCACAGTGACACCTACAATCACGAACCTTTCATCTTCTACACGGCTACGATCCAATTTCCTTCACAAGCTCGGCATTGCCCCCAATAGCAATAGTAGTAGTTGCAGCAAGCCCCCGCCAGCTACAACCTCGCTGTCGCAATCCTTTAGTAAGACAAGGTATCCTCAAAGATCCCTTTTGGGGAACGTCAAATCTACACGAGTCCCTCTCAAACAGATACAGGAGCAACACCGACCAAAGAGATCAAAGTTTAACCAGAAGCGCGATTCCTCGGATACAGTGCTGCAATCACTGGGAGCTCTCTTGCTTGGTCCACGACATTTAGGGACACCACAAAGTCCAATACCTACCGTGTGTTCTTCTGGTGGAGGAGAGACTTCAACCGCGGAGCAGTTTTCCGCAACAGTCGACAGTCGCAGCAGCTCCGGAGGGGTCCGTCATGTTCATTTCGATTCTAATGCGACGGTAGTTCTAATCCCTTGTCGGTACGAGTACTCTCAGCGGATCAGTCAGTTCTTATGGAACTCTCCCGAGGTGATGCGACGAAGGGTGGTTCAGAATACGTTGGAAATGACCGCGGATGGCTGGGATTGGAAAGGTGTTTTGGAGGAGGACGAGCACTATTACAATCCCTTGACACAAGAATATATCCATCCTGTTCACTTGGAAATTGCTCACATGCCAAAGGAAGACCAAGAGGCGATTTTGCCTCCTGGCTATATCAATCCAGCGTTGAAGATATTACAATAGGACACTTCACCGGCTGATACTGATACTGCTACTGTTTCTCATGTCGGCCGCCATGCTGTGACACGTGTGACCGCTGCATAAAACAGCGCTACAAGGATCAACGATACATTCACGTGATATACATTTTTATAATTTACTAGACGCATACATAGACATACAAATTGAAAACTATTCCAAACCTTAACGCTCATGGCCGTTCACGAGGTACAGTGCATATTTAGAATCTATTAGATATGTTCAAGTCGAAAACTGTTCCACTAAAATGTAAAACAACTCTTTTGTGCTGATATTAGGCCACTGTCGTGAGACGCCAGATACTCGGCTATCTCTTCTACGGACGTCTCCGTGATGTTAACAGACTCACAAATGTCGGACAGCGATTCATCAACCTTCTTCCAGTTGCTGTCCTCGTATTCGGACCGGAGCTCCTCAATCAACTTTTTACCGTCAACATCAGGTACGGGTATTCTTTGAACTAATTTGTGTACCCAACCGTGACCAACCTGCTGGTACTTGAATCGAGCACCCTTGGCGTCCCTCAGCACGTGCAAAACGCGCTTTGTAGATTTATCAAGTCCTTTTTCCTTCAAGGCTCTATGCAGTGCATATGGCTCAACGGGTGGGACCATCCAAGACCGTTCGACGATAACAATATCGTCGTTAAAAGAAGAAATCTTTGTCTTGTTCTCCACGAAACTTTCCCAGCTCTTGTTGACCTTGAAGAACGCTGGCCTCCATAGCTCGCCATATTTCTGTCCCCCAGTAATCGACATGTCCTCTAACAGGTCTGGTAGATAATCTTGCAACGTAACCACAAAGGCAACGCCATCACCATTAAACTTTTTCCGAATTTCTTGAAAGCAAATGTCCAACTTGACACCTTGATCAGAATTCCATTCTCCAAAATCACCTGCCTCTGCCGCCGCAATCATCAAATCCTTGTGTCGCATGGCTTGTTCGGGTTCCAAACAAGCCCAAACACTCAAAACACCATCTGTATCGTAGTGATTGTTGAGCACCCAGGCGTCTTTTAAATTATTGGCATACTTTATATTGGTTGCTAGCTTCAGTGCCATCTCGGTAGATGTGTCAGCGTACAATTCGTCCGGAGTCTCGTTGCCGTTCCAGTGTGTCAATTCCAGTGTGACACCCGGAATCCTTCCATCACACGAGATGCTTGGCGACTCTGAAAACGCTTCTCCCTCTCCTACAAAACGGAACTGTCGGTTGATTTCAACGTCGGGTAGCGAAATTTTCGTTTCCGCCTCGACAGCTTTCTTTTTTTCCACTTGTATTGGTTTCTCGGGCTTCGAAGTCTCCTTTTCCTTTGAGTTGGCTAATTTCTGCCGTTTAGCCATTACATCTGCCACTGCATCGGCTTCAAATTGGGTTTTAAAAGCTTCGTAATCTCCCTTACTACCAGCAGCTTCAAATGCATTGCGAGCAGCAGCATCGTATGGAATGCTGACGTCCAATACTGTGTCTGTGATTTTGGTTGTAGCAGATTGATCTGTATTGCTGAAAGTGCTGGTGGTTGAATTTTTATCCGTGCGTTCGGCATGGGCTAAAATAACTTTAATGGTTAATAGGAGATCTTCTTCTGCATCTTTGGCGGCACCAGGAATTGCCTGCAGTGGTGACGATGATGACGACAACAACAACAATGATGATGATGATGATGATACTCCAGAATAGGTGGTGCTTTGAGCTGTCAAGGTAGGCGGGATCACGAACGCTGTCACTATCGCCGCCTGAACTATTATTAATAAAGCTGCCGCTACTGTTCTCATCTTGCACTGAATAGAAAACTGTTGCCAACTTGTTGGCATGGTTGCAATAGCATTTCCCGACGAGAATGAAAACAACAACCTTACTTGAATTGATTTTCTCAACTGTGGCTGGAAGGGTGACAAGTGTATCGTTTCAAGGGTAGGGCTAACTTAATTGTGAAAAAATTTCTCGTACTAGAGCTACTAGACTACAGTACTAGCCTGAGTAGAAAATACGATACAACCTTGTTGTCCGAAAAAAAAATCGAGCGGATAGAGTATCAACTGTAGTCTTCTGATTCAAAACATGCTTGCTAGGAAATAATTATTACATCTACGAAGGAACCAACCCTTGCAGCGACAATGCCGGGAGAACACTAGTGCAGACCGTACTGACATACTACCTGGTACGACTGAGCTCGCAGAAAAAATACATGGCAGATTTATGTTTGCTACCTTGGGTTCTTTCCGTTGACAATTGCTCTTTTTACTAGCCAGATAACTTAAAGAATTACACGAGCGAAACTAGTGAGCTCCGAAATTTTCATCACTCGAACCCTGCGAATTTCACCATCGATTGCACGCTCCTTGTATTAATAGTCATGTACTGACGCTACTTTCTAAATTTTACTTCTTTACTGGTAGCAAAAACAAATGTCAAGAGCATCTGCGCCTTTCAAGAGTCGTTCAGAATGAAAGGTTTCTTCCGTAACCCGATAAAACCAGCGCATAGTATGGCAAAGATAATGAGTGAAAAATGGTTCCGTGGCAGAGGTAGGTCCAGGCAAATCCCAGGCAAAGTTCAAACTGTGTTTTGTTCATCGAATTGCTTCCTGGTCATGCCTTCAAGATCTTCACTTCTTTAATGTTGCTTTCGTTGTCAAGCAAACGTTTCACACATTACGAATTACGAATGCGGGTTCGCCATTTTCGAGCTGCATATTGAAATGTGAAGAATGTGCTGGGCCACTTAAAGTGACATTATTTTCGAAACCATCGTTCTGTAATCTTGCTTGCAGATTTAACGGATTTTCAGTTCAGTCGTTACTGGTTTAATCAGTTGCCGTCAGTACTGAATCGAATACAAGAGCCCTCTCCAATCGTCGACAGGTACTGTAGCTAGAGTAACTAATACTACTCTACCAGCAAGGGACAGTAGACTACTCGAGTAAAAGGTACTACAGTACATTACTCTACACTCTACAGTACTACCAGTTGTCAGTACTAGTAGTGTTACTTTTAGTCCTACGGTATGTGGTAATAGCAACTTTAATCGAATATCTTTGAATAGAGAAATTCTCTGCCTACCAGGTACTACTACGTGGTAGCTGGGAAATCATATCGTCCTCTCTTTCTCTTTTCCCAGCTGTTCTACTGTAGTAGAGATTGTTGCAGTCTTGGTCGACAGAAACTCTTTACAGACCTAGTAGTCTCAATTTACCAGTAATACCTGGTAAGTCAAAAAACGTTTTAGCCAGACTGATTCTTTTTGAGGAGATTTTTGTTAAATCTGCAGTTCCACAATATTATCACATACAGAGAGTACATCATATATATTGCAGACCGTATGCAATAATTTCAGTGACTAGCTGGAAGGAGAACCAGATGGGACCTTGACCACTCTACAGTCGTCAAACTCCCAAACTCTGCTATTGTGCAGTTCGAGTTGCAACGAGTAGCTCACTTTATGCACTCATCATAATAACAGCTGCTGAAAACTGAAAAGTAACAGATGAATTCAAACACTCGTCTTTACTCTTGCATTTATGAAATGTTAGACAAACATGATGTCTCTAAAATGGTCATTTCGGATAGTTTTGAGAATTCACATGCGGCACTCACAGGAATTAGTAGCGATCGCAGAAATGGAAGAATTGAATCACTTGCCCTCAACCCGCAAGAACGCCACGAGCCTGTGATTGTGGGTTTGTCACGGCAAAGCCAATCTCCAAAGCCAATAAGCTTACAAAAGGGTGTCAAAGAATACGATTGCATCGATAGAAATGCTGGAAGACCAATACGTTCGAAAGCTCGATTTTCATTGTATTGCCTTGAAAAGCCATCTACTATCTCAAAGGAACAGTCAGCCACTCCACCGAGAGCACCTACCCGACAGCCCAGTCTTCGATGCCTGAATCTGGAGAGTGCTGATACTTTTACAACTGTCACAAAAGTAGGGCAATCGGATTCGCCTCTTGATGAAAGCAACAGAGCATCATTGCAACGAACGCTGTCTTGCACTTCGAAAGCAAACCAGCCTCGAAGACGAAGGCCCGAGGTTAAAATTCCCTCAAGAAAACATGTAGAGGAAGAAATTCCAAGGAACGGGGGCTCACTTTCCTTTGATCGACACATTCATATTCTGTCCGAGATTCACGAGGAAAGCTCCGAGTGCGATGGCGAGACAACTCACTTTATTCACCCTGCAGCAGCACAGGGGAATAGTTCGAATGATTCCACTCCTTCCTGTGCCAAGAGACGGCTCTCGCCTCAACTGGAGACTGTGCGTCGCGCTGCCAGTGACTCTTCTCCATCGTCTTAAAAGGCGCACGATCAGGCTCCAGTGTCAAGGCAGCCCTGAGGACAAAGAATGCCAACTAGTAAGCCAGACGAGCCATATTAGCTAGTCATGCTGTGATCTGTTGACAGTAAAGAATGAAACAGCTGGAAAATGATTGTAGGTACAATGCACTATTCACACAGAGACGATTATATCGTCTGTACTTCTCTATTCTAGCCTCTGCAAGATTCAAGAGACGTTCAAGGACAAACGCTGGGCAGCTCTGAGAGATGCAGTGACTGCATCTGTCGACTTGACGAGACACAAAACGAATCGATGTCCCTGGCTCAATTAGTTGAAGAGGCAATACATAACAGCCCTGAACAAAAATAGTTATAAAGGGACGCAACTGGTTCGTTTGATAAAAGTTAAGTAGAAGTAATTTATAAGAGAACCTTTGATGTACTTCTTTTCGTGAATTTATTTCAACCGTTGCAAATCCCCGCACGCTACTCTCGATTACATTATTTAACTAAAGCCAGAGTCGTGGTCGGGAATAGCGAATTGATCCGGACGGTTTTGGTTGTCTTCCTTGATTGTTGTAGTATCCTTGTTCTTACGCAGGCGCCTGTGCCGTTTCAGGCGTCCTTGCACTGTCTTTCTAACCGCCTTGTGCAGTGTTGTCGGAGACTCCACGTATTGAGCGTCAGAGGGTTTCTTCACGGAAGCATCATCCGCGGAGATGTTTGCATCGCTCATTTCGGTACTATCTTCGGGCCGTCGCGATCGCACGACCTTCGATGATTGTACTTTCTGAAATTGCAAGTTCGCATCTTCCTCCACGGCGCAGCTGCGAGGTGCCGTATTCCGCATCGATCCGACCACTGGTCCAGCCGATTTCGTGCCTTCAGTTGCTGCATCGATATCCGAATCATGTACCTCGGCTTGTTTGGTATGTCCTTTCTTGGGAAGAAATGGAATTTTGGCATCGTTTCCTTTGTCGCTTTCACTGGCGCTGCTGCTATCTGAAAACGAAAGTGGCGCATATTGAAGCTTGCCGTTCTGCATAAGATTATGTAAGATAATTTGTTTGTTGTTGGATGGTGATGATATAGGCGATGACGGTGTACGCTTAGGCATACGCAGCCCAGTATCGACTTTTATGGTGTTGGTGTTTCTTCTTGCATTGTTGTTGTTGGAAACAAAGCGGTCACTGTTTCTGTCGTTGCTCCTGCTGCTGCTGCTGCTGCTGCTGCTGCGTGAAGAAGAATCACCACTTCTGCTACTGTCACTCATAGCCCGTAAATGTTGCGCTAATTGCTCAATGGCTATACTGGCATCTCTTGCCATGTCACCGGAAACAGTGGCATCCTTGCGATTAGAAGAACCAAAACTCACGACGGCATTGCCATAATCATCCATTTGTTGATCATCATCATCATCGTCACCATCAGTCTGTAAGCTTTCACTAAAATCCAATTCAAATCTACCATTGTCGTTCCTGGGTTTCCGTGTTGTTCTTCTTGGTAGTGGTGGTGTCGGTGGTGGCCGCCGTGTCACAGAATTGCGACTAGATCGTCTGGCTGGAAGTCGAGGTGGCAATTCCCGTTTGCTATGCGGCGCTGCAGTAGAATCCTCTTCCTTCTGTTGTTGTTGTTCCCATGCCTCTTGCAGTGTAAAGAGTTGACTCATGGATTGGGAAAACTTGATGCTGTCATTGTTTTGATCCTTTGAGGCATCAGCATCAGCAGCAACTGCTTCTTCCTCTTCTTCTTCAACTTGAGAGGATATAATAATCGCATTGGTCGCGTCTACTTCAAAACTGGTGCGACGTTGGGGACGTGCCGGAGATGCCGCTGTGCGGTTCGGTAACGGCGGTCCTTGCTGGTACTGTCGCTGCAGACTCGGGAATGCAGATGATGATGATGCAGGTAGGTTGCCGTTGCTCTTATTATGTACTCCACTGGTGATGATACTGGAAGCAGGACTTCGTACAATATGAGAATCCCACCTAGATAATTCGGGCATACAGGAGAAGCTAAAAGAGCGAATGTCGTGATAACTCTCAGTAAAGTGAGGAACAATGCCCGCAGCATTGTCCGATACAATGTCAATCTCGGTGATAGGAGGTGCGCGTGTATCGTCAAATAGAGAACGAAGAAAACGAGATAACGGTTGACTCAACCTTTCAGTAGAAGTTGCAGTTGTCGTAGTTGGAGCACTCGTGGCGACATCTACATCATCAACACCAACACCAACGCCTGACTGCATGGATCTCTCGCTGTCACTTCCAGATACAACATTCGCTGTAGATGATGTTGACGCATCGGTTGGTGCAGACGACGTTAATCTCTCTTGAGCAGCTGTAACGTTGTTGCGTCCTTTCACCATAGTGAAGTCGTCTGCCGGGATCATATCTTGCTTTGTATCACTGCAGTATATACCATTCAACAGTATAATATTATATCCAAGCCGCGAATTCTGATATTAGCTATTGATAATTAGTCTACTGTATTTTTTTGTTCTCCTATTTTTGATGAGGGTTGCTTGTTTCGGTTTCACACTCTCTTCCACTGCTACTAGACTAGTAAGTGAAGTACCAGGGTACTGGTAGGCTACTGTACCTTGTGGCGGACAGGCCTGTTGCATTTCATGTGGTGCTGGTTCACGAGCGAGTTCTGCTTCTGCTCCCCAATGTTTTATGCAGGAAATATGCGTACAGTTCTCATCAACTGGCTGTACTGCTACTACTAGCTACCGTACTAGTAGTACCATAGAGTACTACTGTACTACGGAAAAGAATCAGACGTTGCTTTGAATTTATTTTTTACTTACCAGTACACTAGTACAAGTACTACTAGTAGTAGTAGTCTCTAGCTAGTACTCTAGGTCGGTACTAGAGGATGCAATTTAACGGGGGCCATCATCCGGATTTACAAAAAACGTTTTACGTTTAGGCGCGTAGGCCGTTGAGTGCAAGATGAAGCTCAAAGTTAAAGAGTGAGAAGACGAAAAAGAATTTAAACGCGGTGATATGAAGTTGATCTTCAACGAGGAGAGGCCACAATTCGATCCCGGTGGATCAAATTGAGCCTAAAAAGTTTATCAAAACACTGGTAATAATGAAGTTTCCAGGCGTGTCCCTACTACTACCGGTGCTAGCTAGACTACTGTTATACTTATAGCCGACGACCGAAGCATACCAGTACTGGTAGACTACCTCCTGTTGACTTTTAGGACCTTTTAAGGCCTCTGCAGCCTTTCGAGCGGCACTGAAAACACTTTTTTTCATCGCAAATGGAATTATCGGGGTTGTTAACTGGGAACCGCTAGGAGTCAAGTACTAGTCTTGTAGTCAACGAATAGTTACTCTACGAGCATCAAAACAGTAGCTAAGTAGCTAGCTACTACTAGTAGTAGACTGGCTACTAGTGAGGAAGTTTATTGACAATGCAAGCCACTGCTCTCTCGTTGGGCGACCGGAGGATACTTGCTCCTGCTCTACTGTTGCTATCCCGATGTTTCAAAAGTGCGTAATCCTTTTTTCATTGAGTGACCCATAGAACTTCTTTGGATCCCTTACTTGGCTGAAGGCTCCATCAAAAGTTCAGCTGAAGCTTTGGAAATGCGTTTGGATAGTGTCCCGCCTCAGCCTGGGGCTGCTAAGGGGAAAAAGAGGTGTCAAATTGAATTGAGCGACAGTAGTGCGCGGTAAGATCTAGCATATTTCAAAAATCTGGAATATTTAAGAACGGGGATGACAATGGTGGCTCCGAAAGGGTAGTGTTGTAGCTAGTACTCCCCATCTGCAGTCTAATATGATGCTAGTAGTGACGACTTTACAGAGCTACCTAGCATGAGAAATGCAGCATCTAAGGGGAGTTGACTGCAGAAATTGTTCACAAGCGCTCTCTTCGGCCCTCTCATCGCCACGTGACGACTCTCTGTGGCAAGTTGCTTCTTGATCGACTGTGAAATTCGTTGCCCAGGAACAGCAACTGTTGCTTCCTGTGAAGCTTCCGGACTACGTACGTACAACAATCTACCTCTGGACTTCCCGCAACGGCGCGCGACAGGTTTCATAGAACTCCAGGCAAACGTGTCTACTACAGTAGCTAGGGCTGAAATAGGGATTTATTAGTGGCGCTTCTGAGATTTTCGATTAATTACGATGACTAAATACCGTAATACTCCTACAGTACCTGGTATTAATGTGGTTATGGTACCTCGTACCTGGCATTACTCTTACTACTAGTAGTACTATCTGCACTAATGGTTCTCCGCAGGTCTTTGTTTCCGACAATAATGTGCACCAGACTGTATACTTTTTTCTTCGTACTGTACCACTACTACCAGGTAGTAACTGGTACCTGTTACCAGGTACTAAGTACGGTAGAACCCTTCTTTAATAGGATTTACAGGAAGAATATTGGATGTCCAGCAAGAGATTTTCGTTAAATAAGTCGTTGTCCAGAAATGGTTACTAGGTAGTAGTCAGATAAATACTTAAAATCTACAAGTGAAATCCGCCACCTCATCCCAAAGGAATATTAGTATATCGAAACTCATCATGTGTCATTATTTTTAAAGAGTGATTTTTCCGGATTCACGATAACGAAGACTCTGCTGTGATCCGAGGGCTTGAAATTTCAAAACCGAGGACTGCTGCCATAACCCACAACAACTAAAACACAACATGATATACCACAACAATGAATGAACCTTTCGTAAACTACTTTCGCTGTCTCCTATCCGAACAACTCATTGAAGATCAATCAGAAATTTCGTACGAAATCGTCCAGGATAACTGCCTAAAACTGACAGAACAAGACCGAGAAAGGGTACGGCTATATTATCAGTCCACTAGACCGTCCAAAGTCTCTAGATGGGATACAAAATGCGAGATCAGAGCAGTTCCATGTGAAGCTACAACTGGACAAGTTCGTGTTTTCAATACTGTTGTGCAGCAAGCTATCGCAACCATGCCAAAAGCTCCTAGCCGAAAGTCCAGCATGGAATTCACAACAAAAGCTAGCTCAAATATGCCAAAAGGCCCTTGCCGAAGAGCTACATTGGAATTGGTGCCCTCTCTCATGGTGCCACAAGCAAGAGAGAATTTTCCCCGCAAGAAAAAATGCGTTACCTTTCAAGACCAAAGTACCTCAAGGTTTGCTGCCGCGAATGTTCCCTGTATTAAGTTTAGCGTTGAGCATTCGTCATCAACAGTCCGTGTCGACAAAGCCCCAATTTTGCCACCCCGTACGTCAGACCAGTCGATTTTAGATTGGGCCCTTGCTTTGGATGGAACAGACGACGAACTCTCATTAGATGATAACGACTCCGACTATTCGTCAGACGATTGGACTTCTTCTTCTGGAGATGATACCGAAACGACCTATTCTGCCCTGAGCATAGGCAAGGAATGCTTCAGCGATTCGGACGATGACTACGAAGAGGAGATGACGAGTGACAGCTACGCAGACTATTCAATTTCTGCTAGAAGGAACAGCAACCGTAGCCAGAAGACACCACAATGGAAAGGTGCGGCAATCAATGCATACGATTGGACATTTGCACCCAATGTTATCTTGCCCAATATGCAGGACTTGTTCCGTGAAGCTGCCCTGAACCAGAACATTGATATAAATGAAAGCATTCAGAAAGTGATGAGGACGAATCCTCAAGCTTGAAAGAGGTATCATCTTTGTTGCACTAATGTCACTCTTCAAACTTTTCTCAATATAGACGTTTACGTAGGTTGCTTGTATTTGAATACGGCTTGCCATAGAATACTAGTAGGAGGTATCGGTTATCGAGTAGCAACTGCAACTTGTGCTACCTTTTGACGTTTGACGCATATATTTGTTATTTGTGACACACGTGTTCATTAGGTAAATCAAATTTTCTCCAGTAAGTTCGAGGCAACCCAAGTGTGGCATCGATTTGATAAGCGCCGCAATGTATTCGCTCTTGCTACGGACACAAAAAAGCGGATATTTACGTTGTGAGCATAACCAATTGATTGTATCAATGCTCTGGAATGTGCATGCAGGTTACACTGCTGTCTGTCATCCATCAGTGTGATTACGTTTTGATGCGGCTGCGCCAAATAAAGTACCAGGTACCAGGTAGGCGTGCCTTCTTCGATGCAAAAGCCTACCAGTACTACGTACAACTAGGACTCTACTAGTACTAGTGTAGTACCATACCAGGTACCAGGTAGACTATTTTACGGTACCTGGTACTACCACCTGGTAACTTAGAAGCATCTTGGCTACTGGTAAATGAATAATTCTTCAACTGTCGAAGACGACCAGAAAAGTTCCGATGGAAACCGTAATCGTGTTTGAACTGGCCATTGAAATCAACATTTTCTGTTGCCCAAGACAAAGTCCTTAAACAATAGTGGCCAATCAGGAGAAACTTTCTGAGCTCTTACCCGGATGAAGATCACGAAATGTCTTCTGCGATCTCCTAACACTTAAGAAGAAAGGCATTTCTGTCTTGCAAATCAAGTTTTCCTGATAAGTAGTAATGCCTTCTGCAGCAGTTTCTCTCTGGCAACTTTCTGTCTTGCAAATCAAGTTTTCCTGAAACTACTAGCTACCGTAGTACCAGGTACTACCTGGTACTGGTACTGGTACTGGTACCAGGTACCACACCTAAGTAGTACTGGTACCTGGTACCTGGTACCTGTTAGTGCCTTCTGCAGCACTTTCTCGTTGGCAATTTTCATCATCCATTGACGTTTTTAGGAAAAGGAGGCTTCACGTTTAAGCTTCGCTCTCGTGAGTGTTGCTTTGATTTGCCCACATTCACATAATACTACATGCTTCGCTACTGGCCTTTCTTATTTGCGCTGCGTTCATTCAAGTGAATAATACAACACAACAACCATGAGCGTCCTCATGGCATCCTTTTTAAAGGACTTAATAGATGCAACGCCTTGTACGGAGGTTACTATTGTGCAAGATAACTGCGCCTCTCCCAAAGATTCCTTATCTGCGGCACCGTATCTCAGTTATCTGGATGAGAAGGAGGATGAAATCGATTCCTCTTGCCCCGAACTATCACGATGGGATAGCACAAGCTCCAGCCTCAGCTTGCTTAGAAGTTCAGCGTCTGATCCTAGCTCAGAAGCTCACTGTCGCAAAGGTGTTGCTTCCTCAGCTCAGAACCATCCAACTTGTGTTTCAGCACAAGCCAAAAAGTCTTGCCCAAAGCCTCCACGAAGGAAGGCAAGCTGGGATGGGGAGTCTGGAATGGATATAAGCATCAGCCTCAGTAGCGATGGTACACAGTCAACAATGGATATGAGCACCTCTATCAACAGTCAGGGAGAAAACTCTATACAGAGCATTCCATGCCCCGTATCGTTTCGAAGTGACAACACCGACAGAGAAAGAGTAGAGAGGGCGAAAGCCACGCTAACTGAGCCGCCTCGACCACCAACTCGCAGAACCAGCTCGCGGTTACACCGACTCATTATCCGGAACGCGGAAACTAAGCTGGATAGCTTTCCAAAAAAAGCTGTACCATCAGAGCGTGCTTTGACTGGGAAGAAAGCCGCCTGGAATCAAGGCGACATGCCAGCAATCGGCATTTCTACAAAGGCATCTCTTTTGGAAGACGACGACGACGACGACGAAGAAGACACAGTTCTGGTGGGAACAGTTTACTGTAGATAATCCATTTATAAGAGACAGTACTTAGGTGTCTATGGCCCACTGGTCGGGGATTGGTATCCCCAAGACCAACGCCATAGCACTGGAAG
>Ga0100402_1000344_pt1 | contig 54871 bp, 38 predicted proteins | sample CryGeyme20150102_FD_80419 | JGI IMG/M metagenome (GOLD analysis project Ga0100402, IMG submission 80419) | Groundwater microbial communities from Crystal Geyser aquifers in Utah, USA - Crystal Geyser metaG 2015-0102 | ecosystem: Environmental > Aquatic > Deep subsurface > Groundwater | place... | reverse complement strand
TTCCTTCTGTTGGGTCTTATTTGGACATGATGTGCGTTCTGTCGCTTTAAAGGTCTTTAGATCCATTAATTTTTTATTAAGGGGGAGGGGGTGATTTGACTGTAGTAGTAATAATAATAATAAATAATAACAAGAATGGAAAGATAGTTGTAAGAAATGGTCGTGTAGATAACGAGAATCGAGAGAAACACTGAGAATGTGATAATTTCTATGCAAGCAACAGCAGGAGGTGTTTGGTGCCGATGTGCCGATGGTATTCGTTGACCAGGCGAGACAAAACTACCCAAAAGCTGTCACTTCTCGTTCGCCATTATCTTATTTTATCTACACAACTACGGCACCAAGTCGATTCAAATCTCTTCAATCATCTAATTCTAGAGCAACGCACCTTGTTAACCTGCAGAACTGTATCTAAATATACAGTAGTAATGTTCGATAACAAAAAGGACTAAATCGAACGACGATGGTGCCTAGTAGGATGCTGTTGTTGTTGTTTGATCGATCGATGTTGGGTGAACTTGGGAGGTTTAGATTTTGAGTAAGTGGTAAGCAGGACTAAACTAAGCTCGGGTGGCTTACTAAAACATCTTGTTAGGGATAGAGATCATGACTTGCACGTGGGTTTGTTGAAGCGTGATTCAGAGTGACTCATACCACGATGTAGATTAGTATCATTCCTCTTGGAACCTGATGAAAGCCTACTAGTAGTAGCTACTACTAGTACTAGCTAGCTAGCTAGTAGTAGTCTAGTAGTAGCTTTTCTTATGTCAACCGAAATTCTTCATCTGCTTTGATCACCAGTACCAGGGGTACAGATGTATCTTCTTTGCTTTGATCGTTTGAATGACACTACTACTAAACTAGCAACTCGTATCTGTTTCTCTTTTCATCATAATTTAAGCTGTATCCTGGGTTCCATTCAAGTATCTACGAAATGATCAACGGAAAAACAATCGCTACGATCCTTGCGGTTTCGTCCACCGCCACAGCATGGACTTCTTTATCTCCAACGAATAATAATAAAATTAACATCCATAATAATAATATTTTGCAATCGCGTCGTCCCGTTATTTCCGCCAGAAATGCTGCTACTCGACACCTTTACGGCAGCAACATTGTTCTTGGTCCATCGGAAGATGATCGTGCAGCCTTCGATTCGCTCAAGGTGGGGAGTGCCAAAGTGCACCGGTATTCCGTAGATACAGATCCCGACAGCAACACGGAATACGTCATGTGGTATCACGGACGGTGTCACGAGCTAGATGCCGACAAATCGTTGCCACCGCTCAGTACCGGACGGATAGGTCGTGCGACCAGTAAAAATGGATTGCACTGGAAGAAGGATACGGAAGGCAATGATAGCGAAGATATTGAAGGTGTGTCGTTAGGACTGAACAAGGAATCGTGGTGGGGATTCGATACAGAACACTGTGGTTTGGGCAGTGTCCTTCTTCCCATGTCAACGCCCGCCGTCATGATGGAAGGAGGTATTTATCTTAAATACTTCTTTGGTGGGTCTGGTCAGGAATGTCCGATTGTGAATTACTTGGAAGATCCTCCAGAGAGTATGGCCGATGCCAAAATTAAGGGCATGAAAATGAGGATCGGTGTGGCCGTGTCCCAAGATGGTATTTCTTGGGGTCGAGTGGAAGGAGACGATCCCACCGGGGCGTGCATCGTGCCTTATGATCCAAATGATCCTACGCAGGACGTTTTGGAAGGAATTGAGGAAGAATTGTACGTTGGTTGGCCCGAAGTCGTTGTTTCGCTGGGAGCAGAACGAGCCTTTTCAATGTATTACAGTACAATGCTCAAGGAAGGGAAACAAAAAGCCATCGCTCGAGCCGAATCCACAGACGGCTTTCGTTGGACCAAGACAGGTGTGTGCTTGCGACCCGATGCTGATGGGATGGATGCAGGTGGCTGCGCTCGTTGTTGCGTTTTGAGGGATGCCGAATTTGACGGACAAAACTGGAAAGAACTCGATTCGTTCACCATGTACTACGAAGGCGTGTCCAAGCAAGACAACAAACACCGCATCATGAAGGCGACCAGTGCTAATGGAAAAGATTTCACAAAAGTTGGCCTTGTCTTTGACATCGGAGCAGACGGCGAGTGGGATTGCGAGGGTGTAGGAAGTCCTGACATTATTCGATTGGATGATGGATCGCTTCGCATGTACTACACTGGTCAAGGAAAAGGCGGAGCAACAGCTATTGGTATTGCTGCATTATCCGAGTCTAATGAATGGGTGCGAGAACAAGCTGCGCTTACATTTGCGTAATCTCTTCATTCCTAATGTTTTATAATTTATGGCCATGAAATATAGCATTGTGCACGATTATCTTGATCATCGCAAGTGAAGCATATCAGACGTCTATAATACGTCTTCATAGGCAGCACTTGTTCGTCACTAGAACTCAACAAGGTAATACTTGGACATCTGCGATCTAAACCTTGGGGTCGTCATTGCTTGGGACTTCGGCACGTTTTGGTTCCTCCAACAACTCAGCGACTTCTTGGATCACCTCCGCTTCTTCTTCAATCACCTTGTTTTGTTCCTCCTCAACTTCCTCAATGTCCTCGATAATTTCGATCGCTGACTTGGCAGGAGCTTCGGTTTCCTCGTCGGGCGCAGGAGTGTATTCGTCGCACTCGTCTTCAAAGTAATCGTCACCACTGTATCCACCCACATCATAGGAGCGATCGGGCGCATCATTTCCCTTGCCATAGCCGCCCTTGCCATATCCACCCTTTCCATCGCTACCCTTGCCATATCCACCCTTTCCATCGCTACCCTTGCCATATCCACCCTTTCCATCGCTACCCTTGCCATATCCACCCTTTCCATCGCTACCCTTGCCATATCCACCCTTTCCGTAGCCACCTTTTCCGTTACCGCCGCTGCCTTTGCCATAGCTACCTTTTCCGGTGTTAGGGCAAGGACTATCATTCTATAACATCAAAGAGAAACGGACTGGTTTAGCACAGCAAACAATCAAAATCGACTACTAATGTTTTTGAATAGAATGCAAGGAAACTCACCTCGTCCAGACGACGCTTGGTTACTTTGACAGATTCGTTGTCGGAATTTGCGCGCAAAGCTCTACGCTTGATAGCAGACGAACGTCCGGCGAGAGACAAGATGATGGCGAGCGTAATGATAATCTTTGTGAGATTCATGTTGGATGAAAGGAGATTTTTTTCTGAATTGAATTCAATAGTGTAATGTTGCGGAGAAAAGAAAGTTGTGAGAACAGGAAATTCAAGCTGTTTTCGATTTGAAGGTTCGGAAGTTGAAACTGACGATGTTCCTTCAAACGTCTCGAGTCGTGAAGCTTGTAAAGTATTACCAAACTGATCATGGAGAAGGCTTGAGTCGTTGACCTATTCGGCAAGTATAAGTGATCCGCACCCACTTCGTCCTTTGATGCAGACGATTGACCTCTGCCCTTGTCGATTAGTAGGAGCGCTTCTTTGAAATGAGCCTCCTCTGACGGAAGCCATACAAAGACAGAGCCAACGAATTTTCTTTGGTGCATTCCGGAACATTCTCTCTTTGTTACTGTATTATTTTGAAATGTTACAAAGTAAGAGGATGCCGGGATCTGAGCGTTCTAAACGAATCGCGCGGGATCGAAAGTATTTCGTGGACCTTCTCAACTACTAGTAGTCTACTAGGCCTGGACTAGTAGTAGACCTATCACTGCCAAAACTATCTTAAATAGGATGTATTAGTAAGCAGCAAAATATAATGCACATCACCGTGCTTTTGCTCGGACATGCGTAACAGACAGGAATTTATACTTGTACAACCTTAACGGGTAGGTAAATATTCTAAAGTGGACGATTTGGTCCCCTAATTACGTGTATGACCAAGGTACCGCACCTTCAAATTTAGACTTCCATTTCTTTCTACAGTTTCGTAGTAGTTTCTTTCCAAAACATTTATCATATGTGCCTGGCGTCCGATGAGAGAATGAGCTCAAGAATCTTGAAATGAAATCATTGACCTACTAAGTCTGCCTCTCCTCGATTCGCATTCGCAGGGCAGGGGGAAACCTGCCATGCGATACCATGATATTATCTGACCAACTGACTGTGCCAGGCATGTGTGCTTTTTCTCTCTCCTTCTTTTAGTAGCAATCATACTGCATGTTCCAGTTGTTCCTCTCCAAACAGATGCTAGTCCGTCAATCAATCAACCATAACCACAGGACGCGAAAAGGTCGTACTGTCCTAGTCCTAGCTAGCTAGCTAGCTAGCTGCTTTGCTGAAAAAAGGCCTCCACAGATTGCTTCAAATCGTAATGAAAGTCTTCTAAAATGCTAACACAAACGTCTTCATCGGCGCTGGTGACCGACTTCATTTTGACCACTACCGCACGCTGCAGTTCGTCCCGACTGGATGCCTTGAAAAGGGCTTGCTCGGAATCTCGTTCATCCTTTTTAATCATGACGCTTTTTTCTGAAAAAAAGAAAAACGAATTGTTTCATATGTATGTATACATTTATTTTCCGTAGTTTCGAGGAGCGGGTATGTGCGTATGTGTTTTGTGGATTTCGTTTTCGAGTGGAGGGTTGAGCAATAAAAGTTGAGCAATGGAATGCGTAAATATATTGTAAAAACGACCAGAAGATAAAAGATGATAATAATAATAAGTTAGATATTCCAATAAGTGTAAAGGGAATGACAAAGGATGAAACCAACAAACAAGGAAAAGTTCTCAGCAGATCAAAACCGTGTCCAACAAGGACGAGCTACAGAGAGAAACTTGAGTCGTGTGGAGCGCCAATTCCATGACAAATAATAAAGGTAGGCAGGGTACTGCTTCTTACCCAAGGCAAAATCATACGGAGGAGGAATGGAAACTCTGGAAAGTACGTTGATACAATCTCTTGGTAGTTTGACAGGAGGCTTGGATCCTGCGGTTGAGCTTATTAATTCGACTTTACAGCTGCAAAGGTTGGGATAGTTCAAATCAGCCATGTTGAATCAATTTTGTGTGTGTGTGTGTGTGTGTTGATGGGGCGTGGTAATAACACATCGTTCGTTCGAAATGCTTTTGTCAAGAATTTCTTGGAACAGCTGCAGTAGGGACAGGGAGAGTTTGTGAACAGATGTGCGTCTTTACTGTAGATTCAAGATTAAAAGTGACACAGAACACGAAGTAAAAACCAAGGATGATGATGACAACTTCTCCAGAATGGAAGACCAGTTTTATTCCGATCCCAGAAAACAAGCCGGTTGATTGGTAATTGGTAATAACCAAACTAAATTTATCTATTATCCACCACAAAACCCCTTTTTCCAATGGAGTATTACAATAATTCAATCAGCAACAGTTCAAGTAGCAGCGGTGGTGGACGTGACGATAATGAGGACGATGACGATCGGAAACCTCCTTGGAAACCCCCTTCGAACAGCAGTAGTTGGGAATCTCCTTCGAAACCCAATCCGCAAAAGAAGCGTCGACAACGGCGGCAAGATGGATATGAGGAAGATGATGTAAGCACGGAATGTACCACGGATGTGACTGCCACACCCATGACCATTGGTTCCTCTACCACCACAGTCGAAGAATATACGACGACAAGTACCCATCAACAACAATATCAACAACAACAACATGAAGTCGTGCACGTCGAATCACGTCGTCTCCGATTGCAACGTCAAATGATAGTTTTGGGTGTCATATCGTCGGCCGGTTTGGGAGTTTTTTTCCTCGCCATTTTACCAATGGCTGCCATTGTCGCTTGGATTATATTCGTGACATCGTTTGGATTGTTGAGCAGGACGGGCGTGCAACGACTGCAGCTCGAATATCAACAAATTGTAGCCGGACAAGGCCTTGGACGGTACCTTCCTGCTGCTTTGTATCGGTATCTGACCGAAGAATCGCTCCATCAATTCTTGACACAAGATAACAGCTCTGCGCAAGAGTACGTATTGATGGTTCGTGTTTTGTTTTATTTTATATTTTATTGTATTGACTCCAGATTATTATGTATGCATAATTCAATCTCAACATTTCATCAACAAATACTTGTGCATCTTCTGGTTATTTACAGATGGGGATTCCTGGCTCTCTACATGATCCCTGGTCTAACACAGGAACAATTGAATCAATATGTTCAAAGACTCGCTCCCGAGCGGCAACAATTTTTGAACCGTCCAGGATTGGGATATCTTTTGGGAGAACGCTTTATGAGAGCCGTGGTAGGAGAACAGCAATGGCGGCGACATGCCATTGAGAGTAGTATTCCTCGTGTGGTGCAACCCCAACCACAGCCGCCCTTCAATCAACAACGGCCACTGCAAATTACAGCAGAGAATAATAATCCGGTACGACGATTGGATTTTGATTCCGATAGCGAAAGTCTGGCGTCACAAAGTCCCATGGATCGATTGGTGGCGTTTCCCGCCATGAACAATAATCCAGGAAATCCTATGAATCTTGCTACACCACTGACACCAGTAGACGTTAGCAACAGTGACGACAATTCAGGTACTTCGGAAGAACGACGACAACGACAACTCGATGAAGAAGGCGATGTGATTTTGTCGGCTGTATTTACTGCTTGGTGGTCGGGCGTTAGTTGGTTGGCCGGTGAGGCCGGTGAAGCTGTCTATGAAGCTATTGTAGAGCCTTTCAGTAGTCTCGTGTCTGTGGCAGGGATTGGAGTCTCGGTACTTTCTTTGGGAATGGGCATGTGGGGTCTCTCGACGGGACTTTACCACCGACCCCAAATTCGCGGTACGAATACCTTTCAGGCATCCTCGTTATTGCCGTCGTCGCAAGTTTTGGTCTCCACGGCGCTGTTTGGTGGTGTGACGGCGGGGGTCATATTGTATGCCCGTACAACAATGAGGAATGCCGTGAATGCTCACAAAAAAACGCCACCGCCATCGTCTTCAAAACGAAGAACACAAAAAGGTGGAGATTCGAAAAAATAGAAAAAGGAGCCCATTTTTATATCAGCGACTTGTAATTTTTTAATTCCAGATAGCTTGCAAACGCAAACATGTTCAATCTGCACATTATCTTTTATTGTGATTCACCATTGTATTATTTAATTTACAAGCTAGAGAGGGGAATCGGCAAAGCACCGACTGTTCCGCCATCAACATTTAATATCACGCCAGTGCACCAAGCCGAAGCTTTCGAGCTTAAATAAATGGCAGCACCTGCCATATCATCTCCGGTACCCATGCGACCCAGAGGAATTTTCTCGCTCAATTTTTGTTCGTCGGCACCCCAACTGGCCAGTCCAGCACTCATCCGACTAGGGACAAAACCTGGAGCAATAACATTGACTGTGATGCGCTTGGGAGCCAACTCTCGACTCAGACTCTTTGTCAAGTGGTGTACAGCTGCTTTACTGGCGTCATAGGCCTGCGTGGGAGCTTCCTGTGGTACCATGCCAGCGACACTACCAATGTTGATCACCCTTCCAGGGTCGTCCGTGTTGATATCGCGTTCCAACATTGGGATGCATTCTCTGGTCAAGTAAAACAGACCCTTGACGTTCAAATCGAACACCTTGTCAAAGCCCCAATTGGCTCTACCCGAGGTACGACTGATGGGTTCACCCCAGCTCGTTCCGGCATTGTTTACCAGCACATCCAGTTTGTTGTCGAAGAGGGCGGCCGTATGTTCGGCCAAAGCGCAGCATCCCTCGCGTGTGGAAACGTTCGAGGCTACAAAATGGACCTTGTCCGAGTTCAGCGATGCCGCTGCTTCGGCGCAAGCCTTTTCGTCTCGGCTCGTTAAAAGTACGTGAGCACCGGCTTCGACGAAGCCTTTGGCAATCATAAAGCCAATTCCACGTGATCCACCCGTGACGAGTACATTCTATACAGAACACAAATAAATAAATAAATGTTGGCATGAGACCATGATGTCACTGCTCTCTAGCAAAAAAGTGATGTCACACTATCTCTAGCTGCTGTAGCATATCATCTTAAAACAAGTGCTCCTTACCTTTCCGGCTACGGAGAAGAGATTGTTTAGTGCTGCGGACATTGTTCAGCAGGTTCAGGGAGATATCAGTGCGATTGAATGTTGGCTGTTGTTTGTGGTTTGTGTTCGTGACTATTTTTTCTATTTTGGATCTGAACTGATCCATCACACAATAACAGAAAGAACGCACACTATCCAACACACAATAACAGAAAGAACGCACACTATCACAATTTTGCATTGTGCTCACCTTTCAACAAGCATGTGTTATGTGTTAATACATGCATTCAACTGCAACGATTCAAGCTCATCTCTCAAGCTATCGTAGCCTGCAAGATGACTGTACTAACTAAAAAATAGTAGCAACAAAATTAAATAGATAGGTGATTATTAAATACATATGTAAAGGGGGCTCTTGGGACGTCTTGAATAAGTCAGAAGGCGCATAGAATAGAGTTTATCCAATGACAAAAGGACCTTCGCCGCTGTAGACTGAAATTTTCAGAGGGGGGTTTTGCCCTCCATCCTCAATCTGCAGAACTTCAATTCCATCGTCTCCTCCATTAAGCTGATATTGCATGACACCTCCCACTCCCGAGTTGGCATGAATGTAAATAATAGGCAGATCGTAGCCTCCCAAAAAGGCAGAAAGACGATCGAAGAACTTGCTCTGTTGAGGACCGGGACGGGCATTTCCCATCATGACAATCTTGTCAAACTTTCCCGCATTCATGGTCACCATAGATTCCAACCAAATAATGTTGTCTTCGATGCGTGCCTCGTTTTCGTCTTGGTTGTTAATTCGTCCTCCGATCAAATGGAATCCCATAATGAGAATATCAGAGTGAAGAAAGGCAAAGTTCTCCTTTCGTCGCATCTGCCGGCTGACCGGGTAGCTGATGTCAAAGTTGGATTCAAACGAATCGAAGTTTTCTTGCCAGGACTCCCAGGCATCTTCAGGGTTGGGACAGTTGTTCCAGTCTTCTTCTCCGGGCAAAATGAACAATGGCACAGGAGATTGCACGAGAAGATCCCTGACACGAGCATAACGAGACTCGGCACAAAACGTTACGGATGCATCTTGGATGTTTCCCAAATGCACAATGAATTGTGCATCCGTGGGAAGAGCTGCCATATCTGCCGCCAGTTTTTGTTCGTCTTCACTGTCATAAGGCGAGTCCGACGTGACGTAAAAGACTACTTCCGGAGTTCCGCGATCTTCGCTTTCGCTTCCAAAGGCCGACACTTGGGTTTCACTATCTCCCTTGCTGACGGTGAATCCAATAATGAGAGCCAACAAAAGACACAAACACAGGGTACCTGCCATAAGACGGCGCTGTTGCTTCTTCTTGCGTTCCACTTGTTCCTGCCAAGTCTTGCGGGGTTCATGGTGAGGCAAGGAGTTACCATTTCCGGTCAAGCCATCAATATCTCTCCACGACTTGAGATTGGTCTGACTATCGTCCACGGCCACATTTTGCTTGCCAAAGACATGCCTGTCCCGGAAGCTAAATCCAGAAGATCCGAAAATGGCAGGATTTTCTGTTTTGAACACGTTGCGAGCTGCCTCGGATTCTCGATTCGTCTCACGCTCCATACGGTTCAAGACATCGTTGACCGTATCGCGAGCTGAACGACCCGAGGATAGAGACAATAGGGTATTGTCGATCGAGTAACGAGACGACCATTTGTTCTCGTTCTTGGGAGCCGTGTCATCGTCCAAGATATCGACCAGAGTGGCACGGTCTTCGTAGGAAAGTTCAACGTTATCCCGATACGAAGAAACGGGGCTGGAAGTGTACGAGGCGCGAGACGAAGAAGACGACGCTCGCTTGGTAAAGTCCAGGCCAGCCAATGCTCTGGGAACGTGATTGCTGGCATTGCTGTGAATCGAGCCTCCCATACTGGTATGACGACCACTGGCATTTATTTCATTACGGTACGAGGCCGAAAAGCCTCCAGATTGGGTTTTGCGCACAGCGTAGGGAGTGGACAAATGAACATTGTCGGCCATCTCCAGCATCTTCATAGCTTCGGCGCGAATGGCTTCATCATTTTCCCAGGTATCTTCTTCACTGTCGTTATCCGAATCATAATCGGGAGGCAACGCAATTCCAGTTCCTCCCCGGGGAGGCGAATTGGCCACCACTTTTTCTGCGGCTAGCTCAACTGCCTTGCAATTGGCTTCGTGAACATCCTCTCTCAATCGAGCCGAATCCGACTCGTATTGTGCCCAACGAGATGGCATGCCACTGCTGCGAGATGTAATCGAGGTTGTCATGGTAGTAGGATCTTCGTCATCGCGCAACAAACTCTTACTGGGCTGGGGACCCATAATCTCATCAAAGGATTCTTCGTTCATGGTGGGAGTAGGTGGCATATCGTATCACAAAAACCTTTCCTTTTTCGTTCAGATGATGGTCTTGCAATGAATTTGTCACTTGCTTTAACTAGCTACTAGCAGCTTCTACTGTACTCAGTAGAAAAAGTAAGCTTGCTTTTGTTTTGAGAATCAAAGCAGAGTATGATGTGTATGTTGTAAGTGGTCATAAAACAATGATTCTTGTTGACAGGTTGCCAAAACTGCGAGCTTCACACGGCTAGATCATGCACAACAAGAATATTCGGCACGCCAGGCTTGCCCAAAAATTCACTTTTAAGGTTAGTTGTACTAATTATTTCCGCGTAATTGGTTTAACCATTGGATATGTATTGGAAGAGTATCGGCATGGAGCCAGCCGATCACGCGAGGACAGAAGAACGCAAAAATGGAGGTTCTAGGCTTTTAGTGGTAGTGTTAGTAGACTAGCTGCGTAATGTAGCTTAGAGAGAGCACTGTTAGTGTCTGTCTGGAGGCAGTAACAGGCACGCATTCGCCGACCTCATGAATGCAAGTTCTCTCTACGAAATATTAGTTTCTCGTATTAGTAGTTCAATAACACTACCAGTAGAATTGTGTGGATACCATTTTATTATTAGGACGAAACCACTCACGCCGGAACTCGGTGTTTTACTACCGACATGGATGTGATGGTTTAGTACTGTATCGGGTGGGAGTCATCCGTTTCCTTCGATTTCGTGGCGTGGAGCTTCACGCTGGTACTGTATCGAAAGAAAGAAAGAAAGAAAGAAAGAAAGAAACGCCGTGGAAACCACACCTTGAGATGCATCAATACCCAATTAACTTCATTATTATATTAATGCTCTAGCACCTTTTTTTCATTTGTGTGTCATTCCATCAAATATTACCAGAATTCATTTATTAAAGTTTATTCAGCGACTAAAATGCCTTTCATCAAACCTTTTTCCACCTTAAGCAACCTCAATAAAATGGAGGATGTGATCCCATATCGCGCGCCCACAGATACGAAAATGAAGACGACGTCGATGACGAAAATGACGACGACAAAGAAAACCAACAAAAGCAAACAGTGCAACTATTTCCTCTTTCGTCGTGGTTCTCACCCCTCGCTCGCGCACTTTGTGCCAATTTGTTCCACTCGACGCGTCGGCATGTGTTCGGAAACCACCGCCGCAAACAAAAAGCGTTCCGTAGTAGTAAAGAAAGCTCGTTTACCGAATCCCGCAGCGTCCTACACGAAGCCAATGCAGTACAAGTACCCGGAACAAATCGAGAACTATCGACTCTTTTCTCGTGTGCGCTTCGAAAAGACTGTGAATGTGACGGAGGTTCCTTCGCGCAGCGATCATTCTCGCGACGATATTGAATCGTTGTGGATCAGTACCCAAGATATGCAACGGAACAAGAAACGAAACCTTCGTGAGTTTAAGGCTGACGGGGGCAATTGGAAAACTTGCTGCGAAGAGGATGACTTTGTCATAGCCAATGGCCGGCTCGTGCATCCTCATACGTTTGCGTATCATACGGGAGGAATCGATGACTACGAAAATGCCTATTATTGTCCCGCCAACAACAAGCATCGGGCTGGCGGCACGGAGGAAGATCCCTTTTTTGGTTTCAAAACACTGGCTAGCGAAGCCATTGCTTTGCTATTTTGAACATTTGAAGGTTCACTCGCAGAGAGCTTCCTTCCTTTGACTTTATAAACCAAGCAGCGTCAAATATTTTCTAGTAACACTCCTGAAAATTTACGTAAATACAATCAAAAAGAACTATAGATTATCTCTTTACAAATAATAATACTCTTAGCAAATCCATGTAGTTCGTGGACCAAAGTAGTACTCAATATTGGTCTAATCAGATTTTTCTTTTTTAGTTGCAGGTGTCATCAGTCGGAAGAAGAGTGGACTCGAAAGAACAACGATTGGTTCAATTGTCCACATCAAGTCTCCAGCCTGCATGTGAAATATCATAATGTTACAAGTAGAATGAGTTAGATACAGTTAATTTTTGTCAGCCCGCAACAGAAGTATTATATACTCAAAAAATGGATACTGCACAACACAAAACCAACTTACAAAGTTGCCGTGCCAATCTGCCATGTCATGAGTTTGGTGAAACTTCATTTTACGCAACCACCAAGTCTCTTCCTCGTATTCTTCAAAGTAAAAAACAATAATCCCAAGCAGGTATCCGTAAAAGGCCGCAAGGTTTAATGCAAAGAGAACAAACTCTCGGTATCCTTCCATTTTGGCAGTGTGCGATTCTTCACGAAGACGCTCAGCAATCTCCGCAAGGCTAGTCTCCCGAATCTTCGCTTCCTTTTCACCATCATCGTTACCACCCCGATAAATTGTCAGTGTCGACACCACCTTTTGGATTTCCTCTTCAAGGTCCACCTCTTCACTGCTGCTGCTTGCATTCCAAAAGGGGTTCCATTGACTCATGTAGTCATAAGAAATCAAGTTGATTGTGGGTGTGATAGTCTTGTTCTTGAATTTTTTGCTCAGCTCTTCTGCCAATTCTTTCTTTCTCTTGGAGTCGGCTAATTTTTCTCTGCCATCGGCAATCATGTAATACAACAACACAATCAGAGCAACTTCCATGACTGTTAGTGCATGAATTAATCCCCAAGCGCCACCAATCCAATTCGTTTCCGTAACGTGCCAACTGTTGGCAAACAACCATAAAAACGAAACACCAATGAAGAACAATTGGATGCCAATTATCAGTTCCTTAATGGCCTGTCTGCCATCTTTGATGAGCTTGGCGTTGACCAAACGCTGCGCAATTTCCTCGTTCGTTTCAATGGCACTGCTCCTCACCGTACGAGGCCGCTCCTCCAACAAAGCCTGGATTCTGCGTGACGTTCGGATGGCACCCACCGTCATTTCAAAGCCGGACTTGGTACAAAAAATAAATGGGTAAAACTGTAACCAGGAAATCGCAAATTCCAGAGGCGTTGTCTTGTTCATGGGCTCGGGAAAGGCGTAGTACTGGGCCGTTACATTAGGATCGTACAGAAACTTAGGTCCCAATTCCCAATCTTTCATGCAGCACAAGGCATTCCTTGCAAGTTGGACGAAGTCGTTCATCTTGGTGCGGTTATTACAGTATTCTAATTATTATTTATGCGGCGAGGCTTATTAATTGCCTGTACAAGGGAAGTTAGTGGTTGCGTTCAAATTTTATTACTAGTAGACTGTAGACTAGACCTAGTACTAGCTAGTAGACCTACTAGCTACTAGTCTAGCTAGTCTACTTGGTGGTACCTGGTACCAGTAGAATAAAAAATGCGACGGAGAAAAGTCGCCTCATTCAAGCTCTGACGACGACAGGCTGACAGTGACCACCAGGACATGCAAATTTGCCTTTCAAGCAAACTTTGGTCTGGTCACAAGAAGATTCTGAGGACACTACGAATTGGCCTGTATCTTCCTTTCACAGTTTCACAGATAGCCTTAATACAAGAGAAATAATGATCATACATTATGAGAATTACAAAGCTATAACGATGGGGAGTAATGTGGTATACATTTAGTATTCACTCAGACAAGAGTGATGTACTGTGGACTGTGGTCAGCAGAGGAAACTGACCACCAGTTTTCCTTCCGCGCGCCAAATGGGAAGCTATTCAAAATTTCCTCGCGGCAGCAGTAATTGTAAAGATAAAACACAAAAGCATTTTCTTGCGCAGTTGTTGCGCAGAGTAAACGAAAAAACTGGGTAAGCCTCCATCAAAGTAGGAGCGAGCTGATCGCAGCGCGCGCTTTAAGCTTTTTGATCCCAAAATGTCGGGCGTGAGGACCGTCTCTCCCCTACCATTAAAGTTGGGGGAACAGTCGCACTTGGAACAGCTTTTTATTTTAAACGGCTAGAATGTCGTAGTTGTAGCGAATGAGGAAAATGGAAAAGGTTACGAGTATGGCTCCCGGTATGATCAGCAAATTCAGCAAGTACCGAATGCTGATCAGACCCATCAGCGTAATCACCAGGTCACCGGTTGCTCGTCCACCCTGAAAAAGCAAATGATAAAAACAGAAAGTAGTAGTGAGTCAACTGCATCTTCGACATTGATTGAGTTCCTCCAACACGTAGGTATTTTGTGTACTTACAGTTCCGACCAAAGTTGCCAGGAGACCAGAATTAAAAGTTCCTTGTGCCAGCGCTGAAGGGACGACCTTGCTCATCAAAGAAGCCACAAAACTTTCGCACGCTTCGATACCAGAAAAGGCAATCAAACTACCCGTAATGTACTTAACAGGACCGACCGCCCAAGGATTGCCCTCATTGTAGGTGTCATTGTCAAGTGGTACCAGATCTGTGGGGTCGAAGAGAAAGGCCATACCCACCAACGTTATGATCAGAAACCAAATGGCCATAAATCTATCTTCATAAAAGGTAGATAGGTATCCCGAAAGCGCAGAGACAGGAATGACAACAATTCCATTCACGAGATGGAGTGCACCAACGTTCTTGATACTCCAGCCATATCGATTCTTCGTGACAATGGAGGTGGATCCGACAATGCTCTCGAGAGCAATGCGCTTCATAAAGATCAATGACATTGTGAGAATAACGGGCATTGTCAAGTGCGCAAAACAAGGGAACCATTTGTTCCTTCTGCCCAACTGGTCAATATAGATTGAAGCGCTTTCACCGTCACTGTTGTCGGATTCGTAGCCATCCGCCATGGAAGTAAGCGATGTGTCCTGTCGATCCAAAGTCCCTGGGTTCTTGCGTCGATCCAAAGTCTGTGTCGCACTGGCGCGACTAACGCTATTTCCTCTTCCAGGTGGACCCGCGTAGGCCATCTCGCGATCCTTCAATTCATCGAGACCAGACCGCACAGGTTCTTCAAAGAAGAAAATGATCACGACCGTATACAGTGCCCAACAGAGGGCCATAAAATATCCTGGTCCTGTCATGCCGTTGAAGTATTGCGTTTCCAAAAAGGGAACCGAGAACTCAAATTCTGTTATGTCATCGAGCAAAATAGCCATTCCAGGACCCAATGCGGCGCCCAAGGCTGTTGCCATGGCAAAGGCAGCACTGGCAGCTGTTCGTAGCGAAAAGGGAGTAGCGTCCGCCATATATCTCCGATTAATGATACGAGGAGCACCGAGACCCGTTAAACACCGTCCGAACAAGCACATGCTCATGCTGCCGTAACTGTAAGCACTGGCATAGATAAAATTTCCGAGTAACTGCAGGCATCCTGCAAAAATAATTGGGCATTTGTAGTTGTAGTTTGTCCAGTATGAGTACCCGACCGCCGATAGCATAGCAAACCATGGAGCAGCTCCAATCATGATTCCTGACAAAGCATCGCTACTGCCCAAGGCATTTGCATAATAGGCAGAACTCGGCTCAATGATGTAATTATTCATCATGAAAAAGAAACACGATAAGAGATTCAGCAACAGAGGAAAGACATTCTCGGATCTGAGTTCCTTTAATCGGTTGCCAAAGGTATCTGGATAATCAGCCGTCGGTGGGAACGTGCGAGTCTCTCTCCACTTCGCAACTGTTCTCAGCTCAGCTTTCAAATGCCGGCCCTTCATTAGAATCTTGGGCGAATGTACAAGCCCTCGACTTTGAAATCCAAAGAGAAAGTACTGTCGAATAGTGGCAATTACACGATCCTTAAAGACAACATGACCCGCCACGGCTCTGTCCAAGGCATCATTCGTCTTTTGCAGCAAGTGTTGAAAGGACTCACTACTTTTCGATAGAGAATCGGTCGACAGTCCCTGTTCTCGCATAGCCAGCACCAAACTCTTTTCCAGTTCATGAAAATCAGTGAGCTGAAAGAGAGCATGCACTGGATGCCGTGAGCCCAAAATACTTCGCTGCAAGTGCCATTCCGATAGAGGAATACCATCAAAGGTGCGCCGAAATCCATCATAACGGATCAATACTTGGCGGAAGGTAATGATATTGGTAACACAAAAGGCAGCCGTCTCCAAGAGCTCTGTGCAGGCCAAATCAAAGTCACCCGCAGCAATTTTGGCCTTCAGTTCAAGCAACAGCGTCTCTGTGTAATAGATTGCCGATTTGGACACTTCCCTCTCCAATACTTCCGAGAATTCCTTCCGTTCGACAATGGACAACCTCAGCAGAGCATCCTCGCGATCAACCATCAACCGACTAGATTGTTTGTCGATAAAGGCAAAGTAATTTCCAGCCTGGTCACGTTGATCGGCTCCAGCCAGGACATCGAATTCTTCCGCCGTTAAGGCACTTCCAAGAAGCAGTTTTTGCATTCGCCTCCGGCGTTTGTAAAATGTACGCAGCTTGGCTTTCAGATTGGCATAGTCAATGTAATGCAGAGACCACTCAGGCCTTATACTCCGGTGGAGGTACAATTCAAAGGACTTCATCGTTTACCTTTTGCTTCGGAATTTCGTTTCGTTGTTGATATTTCTCTTCGGAGAGTTATATTTAACTACTCGACTGCATCGAGTACATCAAGCGAACATCGATGTGCGCACACTTTGGTTTTGTGATGACATGCCCGTTGTCGGAAGGTGTCTAACGGTCTATATATTTTGGCCGTTGGATTCTCGGCACACGTGCTAATTCTGGATGCTTCGAAAGTGAAATTCGGACGATTCGCGCATGTGTGCATCCATGCTTGAGCTGTTCTTGACGTCTGTCCATCCACTGTTTTGAGAGGAACGATATTCTCAACAAATAAAAAATACGTGTTTTAGCGGTAACAGTAGACCAGTCTACTTTGGTCAAAATTTGTCTGCTGGTCAAAGTCTTCGGGAATGTTTTGATCAACTACTGGACTAGTCTAGCTACATAATAATAATAGTAAAAAAATATTGTAGGGCATACTACTACCTAGCTAGCTAGAGTAGAGGTGCTACAATAAACTACTACGAGTAACTAGTTAACTACTCTGGAGCATCTAGCTAGTCAGTAGAGAGCTGCCGAAAGCGTTCATTAGGAATGGGTGCTGGTGTTGCCATCAGCAGACATGCCTTGAACCTGCAGTAAGGGGCAACACGGTAATATGCAGTACAATTGCTCAGGAATGCCCTGTCTAAGACATTACTAGTAAATATCTACAAAAGGGTCTGACAATGCACTAGTTGGTAGGGACTGAATCAAGTTGCATCATGGAATGTGTTGAAATGAATTTATTGAAATTTAGGTATGCTGAAATGTGTAGAGGCGAAATAACCCTGAATTTTCATCACTAGCCACTAGCTAGCTAGTAGTGTTACCAGCGGCAAACCATCCCCAGAGAGGAAAAGCCAATTACTCCGAGCGCAGTAGAGGCTATCTGCCGAGCAGGTTCGTAGGAGCTGCCATTCATTCAGGATGGCACAGAGTCAAAGGACGAATAGCAATGACTGCTACAACATGGCGACGAACGAATGACATCACCGCAGCTGCTACGACAAGCAAAAGAAGGTATATTAGACTACTACTGTAGTTGATTGCGATCTACTGTACATGGCACTCTGCAGCGGAGTATTGGTGGTTTAACCAGTGAAGCGTAAAAAGTGCTTTTAGATATTAAGTAGCGAATCATCAAGACGAGTAGTAGTAGTACCCCTGGGGGTGGTAGTACTAGTAGTACAACTTGTACCAGTAGTAGTAGAATTGACGATGAAATGTCTATATTGTCTTCTATTTAGGTGACATGCAATGACGTTTCATTGAGAATGACTTTTTGCTCATGTTTTCTTCTTCTCCAGTTCATACTGGCTACTAGCGTACGCATTCACTGCTCTACTAATTACTCCCACATTTATTTAACAACCCGACAAATTACTTGAGCTGTCACCCAAAACCCAAAACCAAGCAGTAAAATAAATGAGGTTCTTTAGGAGAAAGCAACGGCCAGAAGAGTCGACCCAGACGGTCAAGTTGAGTGACGACGAAAGAGTTTGGATTGAAATGCAGCTTGCAGACAAGATCCCTATCGCAACAGTTGCTACAGAAATGTGTCATGACCTCTCGTTCGGACAAAAAGATGACCTCCGCACGAACAATAATATTATCATCTCCAATGCGGCCATTGAAATCTTGCCTCGGTCCCTTGTGATCGCGAGCCTACACGGATTTACGGTAGGCATGATGATCTGTCTGGTCATAATGCTGGTAAAAAATTGGAGGCGTAACGTGCGTCGATTATCCAAAAGTTCCAAACGGATTGGTCCTCAAGATATCCCCAGTGTGGAGGAAGTCTACAGTTTTGATTCTTCTGAGAGTTCTGGGGAGCTTGCAAAAAAGGAGGAGTGCACTGTTGACGAGTCCTTTGAGAGGGTATGCGATGAACCTTCTGTGACTTCTAAAACAAAAAATCAAAACCCTCAGGACGATCGTAAGGAAGAAGATCATGACTCCTTGGACATACAAATGATTAGTCGACAGACAACAAATATCCTATCAAGCGTTAACGATTTGTTCAAGACATGGCATCGGGAACAGAAGCATTCCTTCCAAAGAATGGTCAAGAGAGAACTCATAGTCCGGGACGAACAACTTTTGGAGACTCTAGCACACCACTCGGCTGAAGTTCAAGACATCAAAACGGAATTTACCAAAGCAAATAAGCAGCAAGACGAGCAGCTGGCTCTATTGGAACATTCCACTAAAGCTGGTCTTCAAGATGTGGCTGTGCCTCTCGAGAGCATCTCTAAGAGATTAGAGGAAACGACAAACGATACTCAAACGGCGTTGGTTAGCCATGAGACTCGTTTGTCGTCGCTTGAAGATTCGCACGAGCATGTGTCGTCTCAAGTGGCAAGTTTTCAGACGTCGCTTTTCGAGGAATGTAAAGAGGTGGAAGCATCTGCGTTGGGTCGTGACAAAGTGCTCGAAGATGCCATCCAAGCATTGTCGCTGCAAGTCCGAACTCTTGAGAAGCGACTCGGGGAGGAACGTGAGAAGAATGCCGAATCCACGGAAGCCTTGGTGAAGCAAGCGGTCGGCCAATTGTCCTCGAAGGTGCAGCATCTTGAACGTGAACTGGAGAACACCCGTGAGCAGAGCGAAACACGCATTGGTGATCAAAATCAGCGTTTGCAAGCCGCTGAGGAACACCAAGACAAGGTGCTACTGACACTGTCCAAGCAACTTGGTAATCTTGAGACAAATTTGGTGCAAAAACAAGAGAAAGCGAATGCGGAATTGGCTAGGCTGGACAAAGAAAGCGAAGAACGAGAAAGAATCACGAATTCCAAATTTGATTCCATTGAGAAGGAACTCGAGTCTTGCCAACGGGAGTGGGGAGTTGTTCTTCAAGGCTTTCAAAAGTGGGATGAAAAGCTGGCGTCTTATAAAAAGTCGCAGGAGGCTGTCACGAATCAGCTTTCCTTGAATTTACAGGGGCTTGAGTTCGATTTTGCGCAAACAAAACGAGACAATGCATTGCAGCATGAGCAGGTTGCAGCGAAGGCGCTGGTTGCCACAAAGGGTAGAAAGAGTCTCTTTAGTCGCAAGGCCTCCACCAAGGCTCCCAAGATGGCCAAACTTACTACGCCCAAGGATTCCAAGGTGACTCAAACTTCTCGGAGCAAGAATGCAAAGGCACAGCAACCGAAAGTCGAAAGCTTTGACCCATTCGAACAGTGCTTCGACGCTACGATGGAGTGTTAAGGACGTGGTATCGACCTGGCGATTTTTATGGTTTGATAGGTAAAAGAGTTAGAAACGAAAGGAATGAGTTGTATAGTGCATAAATTGGATACCAAAAGTTTTATTTTTAAGATCAAGCCTCCTCCTCTTTCCGCTCCACTTTGTTATTTTCGCGAAAGTACCTGGTACTACCGGTACCACGTAGTATGGTAGGAGGTACCTGGTAGACTACTATCGGTAGTCTACCTCATCAGAGGCCTTAGTTTCTTATTATTATTACTGGTGTACTAGTAGACTAGTCTACTACTACTGGAGTAGCTACTAGCTAGTAGATCAGAGATTGGTTTCTCACACAGCAGGAGAGGCTGCCCCAGTTCGACAATTCTGACATTAGGGATCAAGTAAACTCCTTCGCAGGAATATTCCAATGATTCGATCATTGAAAAGAACAAACAAGAATGCTGGGGATAACAAAATTTGACCTGGAACTTGGCTAGCTAGAGAGTACACGCTTCTTGCACCTGCTGGCGCTGTGACCACCGTTTCCCATCACTACTGTTCACAACAACAATAGCTAACAACTAGACTAGTACGACTGCGAGTAGTCTAGTCGTTCAATCTCCTGCTACTACCACTCGCAGCTAATAGAGTCCAATAGTTACCACCGTCCTTCCTACTACGCAGTGTATCTTTCTGTTTGAGAGAGAGTACACATAGTATTTTTTGTAGTTCAACAAGTCGGTGGCGACGATTGTCACTAATAGCTGTTGTAACACATAACACAGCTCGTTTAAACCAATCAACATCAATCGGGAAGAAGCTCGAGTTGTTTTGTCTGTCGTCCAAGTAATCGTGCCACTTTGTAGTCCATCAACAGTTCTTTACCTGTCCGATCTGCACGCAGAATAAGCCTCGTGGCAATCTCGTAAACGATCGTATCCCAACGATCACCGGGCATTTCCCCAATCCAAACATATTAAATACAACATGCCAGAACGAATCCAAGAACAAAAGCCCGGAAGCAGCAACAGCAGCAAAAATAATAACAATAATAGTATGCAGCCTTCCGTGGTAGAAAGCGATGTATCGGACGATAACGGCGACAGCAGAGAGATTCAAAAGTCTGACCGGAAGAGTCAGACGCAAACTAATAATAGCAGCAGCAGCACCAGACAGGGTGACAACGACAGTGACATTCTGCGTCACGAGTCTCCACCCTCCAAAATGCGAGAATGCATGGATATCGTCAACCAGGCCCGGTATCGGTGTGGAGCCATTATCAACAATGAAAACATCCAATTTTTAATCGTTTTATTGATTGCCATCAATGCCATTATGATGGGTATTGGGACCTTTGATTTTGTCACGGAAAATCCCGAGGTCGAACAGGCCTTTGAAACGACGGATCAAGTCTTTTTGATCATCTTTACGGTGGAACTCTGCATGCAATTCGTATTTCACGGGTGGAGACTGCTGCTCGACGGATGGCTAGTATTCGATCTCATCGTTATCGTCATGAGCTGGTCGTTCCAACAGGTACAGATAATTCGAGCCTTTCGTATTTTCCGTGCTCTGCGTCTGATTACAAGAATAGAAGTCATGAAGAATTTGGTTTTAGGTAAGTGATGTCCTGCCAACGGTGACTGCCTGCAATGAGTCGATGCAGGTATCTAAATTCTTTGCCAAATTAATGTATTTATTCTCTTGCTGTGCAGCTCTTTTTGGTGTCATGCCGAGAATGTTTGCCATTGGTATATTGCTCTTTTTGGTGTCCTATATCTTTGCGGTCATGTTCACGCAGCTCTTCAAGGATCTCTATGAAGACGGTCTTACATCAGAAAATTACTTTGGTCGGATGGATGCCACCTTCTTTACGCTCTTTCAAATCATGACGATGGACTCGTGGGCCGATATTACTCGAGAAGTCATGGCGGTGTATAGTTGGGCATGGATGCCATTTATTGCCTTCGTGATTATCACAGGTTTTATCGTTGTCAATCTGATTATTGCTGTTATTTGCGATGCCATTTCAGCGCTGAACGATGACGAAAAGGCAAAATTGGAAGGGGGCTATGACGCGAAGGATCATGAGACAGAGGAAGACTCGGAGGGAGACCAAGCCGATAGTGCACCCTCTCCAGAAGCGGATGTCCAGCAACAATTGGACTCGTTGGAAACCCAAGTCGAAGAACTGACTCGCGTACAGGTACAGACGTTGTACACGCTGGAATATCTAGCGCGGCAACTACAAAAGGCACGGGCCGCCGACAAAGATGACCCGGACGGGGGTCTGTAATATTGCGTGTAACTATACTACTGTTAATGATTAGAGAATCTACTTACTAGAACTGCCAAGGAATTTTGAAAAGAGGGCTCGATCGCTGCCTTTGCCCTGCACACGCGAAAGTGAACTAGTACTATAGATCGGTTTATTGAGTCAAAAAACATACGGATGTCACGTCTTAGAACAACAGAATCAGAAAACATATATACCGAGTACTATCTTTAGCAACGGGGTTATCATACGTCAACGTTAACGGTGCGATTGTTGTGATCCCCGTAAATTAGATATTCCAGCTTCTTTTCATTCGTCAACGTTGATGGAAGAATATTGCTCTTTCGTTTCGGAATTTGCCTTCTTCTCCTTAATAATGTGTACGATTTGAAGAAATTGCTCTCGGGCCTTGCTCATCACTGGACTCAACCCTCCCATACTACCGCCAAGATTGCCTATGTGCTCTTTGATCAGAGCCACAAGACCTGTTACGTAAGCGTCCCTAATCGTGGGGCATTTCTTGTCGAAGAAGAACAGGTAATGGTCCAGCAAATCCACGAAAAGGAAAATTTCCTCTGGGTTGGATGAAGCGCAGGCATCGGCAAGTTTCAAAGCTCTTTGCAAGCATTCCAAGGCCCGCTGAGCATTTCGATACGTCAAATCTGAGTCGACGGGATAAAATAAATGGGCAACTTGGGCCACCAATTCGCATTGCTCTGATTTCTTCACGGTCTTGGCAGAGAATTGGGCTACCTTGGTAACAAGACCTTGATAGTCGTCGTCACTGAGAGAGCTGCAGTTCATCAATGTTCCCATGGCGCCTACAATGCATCGCTGCTGGATCTTGGCGTCAACCATTCCTTGCTCGTACAAGGCAAAGGCCTGAGAGATCAGTTCAGCAGGCATAGCACCGAATTCATCCAACAGCTCCGAGCCATTTTTGCGTGACCCGGCAAAACCATCCGCTGCCAAAGCGGCCTGCAGATAGAGCTTGAATCCCATTTCGGCGTTGCATATTGCAATCATTGCAATCGTTTGTTGAACAAAGACAAAAATTTTGCGGCAGCTGGAAAAAGGCAGGCAAAGATTGTAAGCGAACTAGTCACAAGGAAATGTAGATATAAAATACGATAAATAACATACCTGACTGACTTCGGGGTCAAGTCAGGTGTAGTTTCTTCCGTTTTAGGTGTCGCAGGGGCCAGGGCAGAAGTGGATTCAGACTTCTCTTTAGCCGTTCCCTCGGTTTCGCCATCCGCCTCGCCACCGCCACTAGCCTCCCCTTCATCCTTTTCTCCTTCGGCTGTCTCCTCTTCATCTTTTGCGTCATTTTCTGTATCCTCATCTACCTTGCTGTCGGCTACTGGTTTTTCGGAAGTGGCGACCTTGCGGCCATGCTCAGCGTCAAAGACGCGCTGCGCCAGTCGGAAAGAGGCAAAGACTACAGAGACTAGAGTCTGACTTGCCCTGACCTGACCTCCTTCATTGATATGTTCCCGAGCCACTGTCAACATTCCGAATACAACATCTGTATCATCATTGTCTAGCAAATGAACTAGCTTAGAGACCAAAACGTTCTCATGCTGCGCCTCGCCTGATGGTCCTTGTGATGCCATAGGTTGCCCGTTCGAGTTGAGTCCCATCTGCTGCATTCCTCCGGTCATTTGAGACATGGAATTTCCGCAAATTACTGGTTCTACGATGCCAAAAAGCTGCTCAATTTCGTTAATACTTGTTGGCGGTGTCCTAGCATCGTCTACAGCTTTCAAAAGCTTGATTGCCACTTCGCGACGATGTGCCCAGGGCAAAAACGCCATAAGGTCGCAGAAACCCGGTAGTTGCAGCACTTTCAGAGCTAAGGAATCCAGGGGAATGGAAAGTAACTTTTCTAATTCAGCAGTAGCTGCATCTTCAAGAGGTCTCATGGAACCTGGGACTTCAGCCATTGTTCCCTCGTTAAACTCAAACGAAGCGTTGGCTTGCTTGAGAGCCGAGACGCAGCCTGCGAGACATCGATTCACTTGTTCCATATTTCCCTTGAAGCACCGCAAAGAAAAGGACAGCAAAGCAGTCTGTAAACGCACAACTTCCTTGGCGTTAAGCTTGGGTCCACGAGCATTGTACACATTTTGGACGCATTCTTCAAACATTGGAAATGAATCTTGAGCCATGTTCATCTTGACTTGGTTCGTGTCGGTTTCATCCAAGAGCTCTTCGTCAGCCAGATAATTTGCCAACCGATCCATCAAACTCTGGAGAATGGTTCGGACGTTCACCTTGTCGCGCAGTTTCGGACAAACCCGCAACAGAATGGGCAAAGTCTCGATATGGTACTCATCTGGAAAGACTTGGGTAATACAGTCAATCAGATACGCCTGCGCCAGAGGATCACCGCAAACCACAATGTGATCCAGGACCGTCGGCAAAATAATCTCTCCATAAATTTTGGAAGTGACACCCTCAAGCTGCGACAATCGAACCAAATTTGTCCCGACTAGAATTCTCAATTCGTTGCGCTGCCGTTCCCGTCGTTTTCGCTGGTCCTTGGTGTTGGCATCACCAGGCAAATGCTGGATGCGCACCCACAATTTGTTCATTTCGATGAAATTGGCCAGAATGAATTGATAGGAATCTACGACAGTTCCCGCTTCATCTTCCAAAACAGGAGCGGGTGGAGGCGCTTCACTGGGCGGCTTTGCATCGGACGGAGGATTGACATGACTACCATCCTCACCATCGCCACTCGCAGCTGCGGCTGCTGCGACCAAATGCTGTTCTTCAAGTGCGGCTTCCCCCGCTAGAGGCGTCGATTCTGCAGGAGAATCGGGCAGTTTATCTCGAATCATTTGCAACAGGTAGTGACGCAAAAACAGTCCCCTGACAGGATTTTGGACGCATTTTGTGGCTTGCATCAAATCGTTCATGACCCATTTGGTACCAACTTCGCCACTCTGAATCAAGGCACTTCCAGCGCAAATTTGCAAATACAATCGTGGTAAGACTTGAGGACAGTATTGGGTACAATCATAGAGTTCGCGCATCTTAAACTTGGCATCCGCGGGCGAGTTTGGTGTCTGGGTCATGGTAATGGTAATCCGATTCGGATCAGGATCAACGGCATCGTTGGGGTTGATGTGACCCGAAATAGTCAACAGGTAGTCTTCCAGGGCTGGCATATCTTCCAAGGCACGCATGTGCAATTCGTAATAATTCTTGGGATTGAGTTGCGAGGCTTCTCCACCGGGTGGAGGAGCAGCAGCAGCAGTATTGGGGCCCATCATATGACCAGCCTGTGCATGATGACTGGAACCGTGAATTTCTCCCAATTGTCCCACCATGAGCGAAGCTCGGTCCAGGACATTGGGCAAATCATTCTTTTCCATGGCTTGACGCATATAGTACGCATGTTCTTGAACTTTGCGAGTGGCTTCCGTCAAGAGTCGTTGTTGTACAGCCTGTTGTGCAGGTGTTTCCATCCAGGAAGGTTGGTTGGGTTGTGGCTGTTGTTGTTGCTGCTGTAGTTGACCCCCCATGTTGTACGACGTCATAATGGGTTGCTGCGGAGCCTGGGGTTCCGAGGATGGAAACTGTGATGCTGGTTGCTGCTGGTTTGCATACTGCAATTGCGGTTGTTGTTGCGGTCCTGGTTGCTGCAATTGTGGTTGTTGTTGCTGCAATTGTGGTTGATATTGCGCCTGTTGCTGATACTGCTGAGGATGCTGTCCAGGTTGCATCATACCAGATTGTTGCGGCTGTTGCTGCATCATATGAGTGGGTTGCGCTTGTGGTTGTGGTTGCATCATTCCGGATGGTGGTTGCTGCGCATACGCTTGTGCCGACCGAGCTGCAAAAGAACCTCCTTGTGCTTGTGCTTGTGCTTGTTGTTGTTGTGGTGGTGGTGGTCGAGGAAACGAAGCATCCATGGTCGGTCTGTACTGAGGGCCTGGAGGCTGTTGTTGTTGTTGCTGCGGCGGCGGCATCATCATATTGCTAGGTTGCGTCATCATATTATTGGGTTGCTGTTGCTGCGGCATCATATTGTTGGGTTGTTGTAGCTGCTGCTGTGGCTGCTGCTGCTGTGAATAAGATTGAGCAGATCTTGCAGCAAAGGAACCAGGTGGAGCAGGAACACCAGGTGGAGATGCCCCGTAATAATGATGAGGAGAACTGGCATTGGATTGCCAAGATGCCTGCATACTCATATTAGTAGGTTGCTGCTGAGGCATACTACTACCACTACTCACAAACGGTTGTTGCACACTATTGGTCATGCCAGAAACCGCACTCATATCGTCGGTCATATTATTATTATTATTATTATTGGGATTCATATTGACCCCGTGCTCGGGAGTAGCAAATTGAGTAATGCTTCCTGCCCGGGGTTGTTGGGTAGGCGTGGAAGGAGCATAGTGCTGTTGCTGTTGTGGTTGCTGTTGTTGTTGTCCATAGGGAGCGTTCATGTGCATCATGCCACTGTTGCTGCTGTTCATAACGGCGGGATTGTTCATGTTTGGATTGTTGTTCGGAATGCCACTACTGCTGTACATGACATTTGGAGTAGGATCATTCAACATGCCTTCTCCTGGTGTTCCACCCATGGTCCCAAAACCACTCTCGTCAGTAGGAGGAGGAGGTGGAGGAGGTGTAGACGCCATGGCTTTGATGATGGTTTTGCTCTGCAAATTGGTCACAGCAGAATTCAAAAGGTTCGTTCGGGAATTCAGAACCAAACAAAAAAAAGACTATCGATTCCTTCGATCGACAATTGAGACACTGGAAGGATCTTCTCAGTTACTGTAGCTTAAGCTCTGATATGAAAACTAAAGTATATGAGTTAGTAGTGAGATAGAGTAACTGGCGCTATGCACTATCTACCAAACTATCTCAACCAAAGGAATTGTTATGAAGAGTCACGACACAAAAAAATAAAGATTGCTTGTTGACTTTCATCAACACTTCCATTTGCTGCTGTTTATCTTTTTCCAAAAGATTTTTCGTTCGATGGACAGACGATGCTGTCGTCATCATAAGTGCCGCTCGCTCCTTGCATCATCGAGAACAGATCGGCACTTCTTGCTTGCTTTGCAGCGAGCAAACTTCGATCTAAAACGACTACGGTTGACTCTACCAGGTATCTACAAGAAGCAACTTGATTCCGTTTTGTAGAGTATTATTTATCTTGTTTCAATCCAAAAACATGTTACGAGTAGCAGCATCTAACGCAGCCAAACGAACAGCATCGGGTCTGGTTCAAAGGTAAGCTTGGGCTATGTTAACTTAACCAGATTTTGTGAATTAGTTGATTGATTGATAAGGTGTGGTCATGACGATCCCTACATCCTACCGCACAGCCCCGCCTCTACAAAGTCTAGAATAGGCATCGGGGTCCACTACTGGCTCGTTTATTCACCAACAATTATTATTGTTCGTGAACTCTATGAAATTAATCTTATCCACCAACTATCTCTCATCGAATCCATTTCATTTCATTTTTTATAAAAATAATAAACTCAAACCTTACGTTCGTACTCTTCACCTACAAATCCTCCTGAACAACGTACCCAGCAGAGCCCCAGCGGTCACTGCTTCGACTGCGTTCAAGGCTGGATCTGCTGCCTCCGCACAAACACCCCCAACGTTTCGCGTGCAACAGTTTCACTCGTCGCCTGTGCGTAACGACGAAGCCAAGACTCTTGCGACTCCTCCTGCGGAAGAGGCAAAGAGTCTCTGGGATCCTCTGTACGCCATTCCCCTTGGTTTTACTTTTGCCATTCCAGCCATTCACAATGAATGGTTCATTGTGAACGAAGAAACTCTGTTGACCAGTGTCTTCTTGTTCTTTTGCATTACCGTGTACACGCAAGCTGGTGAAATGGTTCACAAGGGTTTGGTCGAAAAGGCCGATACTATGCTCGCCGAACAAAACGAACTCGAAGACGCCGTCATTGATTGCCTCCAGGATTTGCACAAGGACATTGAAAAATTGAGTGGTAATTTGGTGCAAGATTTCGAGGCCATTGCCAAGGTTACGGACGAAACGTACCACAAGTTGAATACTGCCGGTGCCATTAAGCCCCAACACGATTTCAAGGCCCAGGTTGAAAAGGTTCTGCATTTGATTCAACAAGAAGAAATCAATGTCAAGGAAAAGGCCAAGACTTCCTTGATGGTGGAAGCTACCGAAAAGGTCAAGGCCGACTTTTTGTCCTCCAAGGAAATGAAGAAGGCTGCCATGGATTTGGCCATGGCAAAGCTGGCCGGAACAACCGCCAAGGCAGATCCCGTCAAGGATGCCTTTATCAAGTTCTTCAAGGACAAGGCAGCCGCGTCCAAGGGAGACGATAAGGCCGAACTGCTCGAACAGCGAGAAGCCATGGTGGCCAAATTGAATGCTACCGCCAAGAATGAAGGATTCTTCTTCGTGTTTGATGACAGCGGCAAACCCAAGATGGTAGTTTGAGTCTGCGGTGTTCTTTGAATGTGATGCTTTGGTCTTAGGAACGAGTAGGTAGCTACATTCGTAAACTGAATTTTTATTGCTTAAAGAGATAGTGTGTGCTCCACATGAAAGAAATGGAAGCAGATAAAGTAGTATTGTTGTGCATATCGTTTTTGGAAATCTTAAAAGGGTCGTTCGTTTTTCGCAGTCAACTAGAGATGCCCTTTGGTAGCGGAACATGGCAGGCATGTTTTCGTTTCTATCATCTCCATCCCGGAAGTTCCCCATTAAAACCGAATAAGTTACGGCGTATCTACATAAAAGTTTAATGAAACCACTATTTATATGCATGTTTTGTTTGTTAGTGATTCACGCGACCAATTCAATATCTTGGAATCGACTCTTCGTTTCTTAGTCTTTCATGGTGATACTTCTAATACTTTTCCCATCGCAGCAATTGCCTTTTAAGTCTTCGCTTAATTCTAGGAAGACGGTGAGCGACGAGCCAAAAAAAGCTGAACGATAAAAACCAGCAATCCACAACCCGACAGCCAGCATACAACTCAACATGCCAAATAAAATCGAAAGCTAACACTGCCATATCTCTTTTTTGATTATAGCCGAGATATGAAGCTAGGAGATTGGGCAGCCATGGCCCACTTCTTGTTATTGATAACCTCATCAATCAATCCATATTCTACAGCTTCATCTGGTTGCAAATATTTCACTCGCGCGCAATCCTCCATGACAGTTTCCACGGGCTTTCCACATGCCGCGGCGATCAATTCGCAAGTTGCTCTACGGTTGTGAGCAACCTCGCGCGCCTTGATGGCAATGTCAGATGCCTGTCCCCGGGCCTGCGATTTGGGCTGGTTCAAGCGAATTGTTGCATTTGGAAGCGCAAATCGGTGTCCACGCTTTCCTTGAGACAAAAGCATGGCCGCAGCTCCAAAGGCTTGCCCAAGAGCAACGGTGTGAACGGGAGGCCTAACATATTTCATCACATCGGCAATGGCAAAGGCTTCTGTCTCAAATCCAACGGCCTGTCCACTGGCAGTTGTGGTACCACTGGAGTTAATATACATGGTGATGGGGTCGGTGGTGCTCTCGTAATTCAAATACAAAAGCTCTGCAATCACCAATTCTGTCACAGCAGGAACCAATGGCATACCAATGTAAACGATTCGATTGTGCAGCAAAAGGGATGGAAGATCAGGGGGAGGTCCAATACGGGCACCTGCATACAGAAAGAAATGCACGATAATGTGAGAAACGACAAAACGATAGTTATCCCGTATCCCATTATTCCATCACTAAGGAGGTCCAGCTGATATCTTTGGATGTTCCATAATCTGATCCCCACAAAACAAAAATTCAAAAGCGTACCTTCATAGTATTCTTCTCGAGCTCGTTCTGCCCCACCAGCGACCATATTCATGGGTGGCATCCACAATTCACTACTGGGAGTGATGAGATTGCTACTACTAGTTTTCGATTGGGGAACTAGAGATTTGGGCGAAAAAGCCTGGGCAGAGGCTGCCAACAGACTCAATACTGCTACTTGAAATTTCATGGTTAATCAAAAATATGGTATGATCAAGCTTAGCAATCAGAGAAAAAGAGAACAAGATCTTGCTAAAAATAATAATGATGATGGTGTGATAGAGAAGAAGTGTGAGATGGATTTTGCTGAGCGGCTCTGCTGGTGTCGTCAGAAATTCAGCTTTCCACACCATGCTTTCCGCTTTCAATCTCAAACATCTGTCTCCCCTCCTGCAAAGGCCTGTCTGTCACCCGTGAATCTACGCGTGGAAATTACGCGAAGCTAGTAGACTACGCTACGCTACCTTCGCAGAAGGAAGCAGCTCCAGCTCTTACAGCCGCAACACGGCATATCAAATAAATATAGAATTCGCTCCAATTTGGTCGCTGATAGCTGCATGTATGAAAATCGCGACGTCTGTACGGAAGACCGGACCGCCCTGACTGGTGGCGCAAGAAGGCCTTCTCTAGTAATCTGGACTCTGCGAGCGCTCCTCTGCAGCAAAACCAGAGCAGAGCAGGTACGTTGGGCTGTATCATACAGCTCATGGCTTACGCTCTACGAGCTACTGGCAATGACGCAGATAGTCTGTTCAATCTGATATGCAACGACTACGCCAGTCACTCCATCGCTTCCCAGAGTTATCGTATTGGACAACTCTAAAATCTAATCGAAATCTTTTCAAATCGTCGTAATTATCGTCACAACTACTATTAGTCATACATTCAGGACAGAAACATGAACGTGGACTTGTCCCCCTTGACCATTCGATTCGACTGTTTGGTTCCCACGATCCTTTCCAGAGCGTGAGCCTCGTACTTTGTAAAGAGAGCGATGCTGCTGATTAGCGCATCCGAGTTGTTTGCTTCTGCATCTAAATGATCTAGTCCTTCGTTCAAAACATTGACCAGGTCTGCGTAGAATTCCTGGTGTTCCGGCAAGCCAAAGAAAATCAAATTTCGGATACCTTTGATCTTGTGACGCAAAAAGAAGTGTGCTCGACCCGTGTACAGCATCAATGGATTTCGTCCTTGCAAAAAACGAGCCCGGCCACGACTGGTTTCGCTCACACGTGAATACTCAGTGACACTTACAAAGTGCGCTTCTTGCTTGATCAGGTAGTTTCGAAGTAAAACAAAGTCAAAGTAGGAAGGAATGTAGATAAGTGTGTGCTTTTGGTTGTTGTTCAAGATGGCAGGGAGGATTTTTTGTGTCAAGTGTTTCATTCGGTCTTCGCTCGCCGTGCTGAAGGAAGTAATCGGGATGCGTTGGAAGACTTGTCGTAGCGGAACAATCACGTTGGCAATACTTCCCTCATCTTCTAGGACTTTTTGCCGCGTCTTGAGTACGCCGCTGCGGCTCTTCGCAAAGCGTTTAAAGGAAGACAGAATGACAGGGTCCAAAAACGTGGAAAAGAAAATAGTCTGTCGCCAGTGTGCAGCATGTCCCGCCAAAAAATAGTTTCGGACGCGAGAAAAGTCTGTCTCGTTGTTGTGTTTGGGTAGTAGATTAAGACTGTCAAGTACATCATTGACATGGTCCCAGTTTTGCATCATCAAAACATCTGATCGATCTATCAGACAAATCTCGATACTAGAAAGAAAGTCAGACTCTCCTTCATTCGATTCAGAAGACAATGCCATTTTGAGTCCAAGAGGAGATGCCACAATAAAATCACTGCCGTAGAAATCCGTGTAGAGCTTGACACCAACCCCGTTACTTGCATGTTCTTTTTTGCCTTTACTCTTGGCATTTTTGGCATTCAAGGCCAATCCAATCTTAAAGTCATCGTCATTGTTGGTTTCATCTCCAAATAGCTCTTGCCAATCAGCTCCCTTTTCTTGCAGAATTTTCTTTCGGTGACGTCTCACGGAATCCTCGGTCTCGTTGACGTTATCCTCCTCGTCGTCCTCTGGGGCCCCGTACTCGCGATCAAAGCGCTCCAAATATTCTTTGGGTACGTCTCCATCGACCATTTGGATAACCCTTTGAACAAATGCATAACAAGCTCCCCGAGTTGGCAACAAAACAAGAACTGTTGGCCGGGTATATCCTTGATCCTTAAAAACTTCGTCTTCGTCTTCGTCTTCGTCATCATCTTCCTTCATTTTGATGTCATTTTCGTCTATGTTGTTGCCTTCCGCTTCTGTCATGACCTTCAACTTACGGTTATGGCGCTGAATACGTCCCCGGGATGTCAAAACGTGATTGATCATGTGCAATACTGCCATATTGGAAGCTTGCTCTCGATGCTGATGTGTAGACAAATGATACGATTACGGTTTGGTTTCGAAAAAAGGACGTAAGAAAATGCGCAAAGTCTTATTGATGATCACAAGTGCTTTGAGAATCTCACCTTTTTGGATTTGCACGTCACGAGGCAGTCAGCGTAGCGAGCCAAAAAGGGGTAGACAACGCTTTGAAAGGACGATTCCATATTATTGGCTCGATTCGTCAGCTCGTTCCACTGTCTTGTCACGACATCGCGGTTACACGAAAAGGCCTGACGAGATAATCTCGTCCAAACTGATTTGGGCACAATTTTGTTGGCATCTTGACCATTCTTTCCAATAATTTCCTCCAACAAATCTTTGGATACATGTAGTTCCAACATGGGGTCCACGTGAGGAACTCCTACTTTGCAAGTCTGTTGTCGTTGGCGCATTATTTCTTCACGTTTTGTGTCGTCTTCTGGCAATGATCCAATGCTACAGGAAAACCGATCACCGAACAAATCCAACTGATTCTCGTCGTATGTGTTGAGAGCTGGTTCCTCCTCCTCCTCCTCGTCGTCGTCAGATTGTCCTGAGTCTTCTTCGATCCTGCTCGTGGTTGTGTTGTTGTTTGGACTATTCTCTTCCTCGTCATCTATGCTATCTTCCTCGTCAGACTCTTCGTTTGCTTGTTTCCTCTTTTGAATATTCTTCAACAATTTGGAATAAAAGGCACCTTTTCCCATAATTTCTTCCTCGTCTCCATTGTTGTCGCCATCGTCGTCGTCGTCGTCGTCGTCGTCACTGTCATTACAAGACGAGGAAGAACCATCAAAATTGTTGTGGTCATTTTTGTTCTTTTTGCCAATCCAATCTTCTACCGCCTTTTCGTTTTGTATGTCACCTGGTGATGGCAATTCCTCCTTTGGAAGTTGCTTGGATTTTCGCGATAAGAGGCGACTTCGACCGACTCGTTTTTTCGATACACCATCATCACGAGCACCGTCTACTTCTTTCGCGACCTCCCCCCACTGCCGCTCCAACTTGGCCTTGGCACGAGCAATCTTTCCCTTGGGACCTTTCTTCTTCTTGTCGGTTGTCTTTTTAGCCATACTTTTTCTATTTTTTGCTTTATTATGCAGAGAATGAAACAGGGAATTGTCCTTTCTTGTACGTAGTAGTCTAGTCTACCGTAGCGAGAGCTTGAAAGAAGTTGAGAATAATGGAGAGAAAGATAGAGTGGTGGCCGCGAAAAAGTGCTGACAATGTTATTATTTTGGTTGGTTTTGACGAGGGCTTTGGTCACGGGCATTCATGATACAAGTAGCCTTGTGATACGCACATCTGCTCGTTTAAGTAAGCCTCTCGTTAAGGCCGAAGAAAAATCTCGAAAAGAAATGCAACTCGCACATTCTGCACTACAATGACAGAAGTGCCAACTACAGTAGCTGGCATTATCATAAACGCATCTATCACGCAGATCGCAACTAGTAGTGTGTTAAGAAGTTACCATTCAATCACAAGTCCTTCCAGCCTTACATTCTATTCTGCCTGTGCTACTTTAGCCATCTACTCCGAGTAGAGAGTAGCTCGTCGCTTTTGGACGGAAGAGGAAGAGTTACAATTCCGAGAGGTCGGTTCGGTCTTTCTTTTTCTTCGTCATCTTCCAGATCTACTTTTTCTTTCCAAGTCCCACCCAGCTTTTGTCATGACAGTCGCCAACAGTAACAATACGCTGTACTCGAACATTCGTGCATCGGTACAAGATTCCGGAAGCGACAGTCGCGTGGAAGTCAATCAGCGTGCTCTGATTGATAAGATATTGGCAAGATATGCCAGTGCCGGTGCAGTCTACCGGGAATTGTTGCAGAATTCTAACGACGCCGAAGCCACCAATGCGGAAGTTCATTTCACTACGACGGCGGCGGCCGATAAGGGCAGTAGCAGTAGTACTAGTACTATTAGTACTAGTACTCCCATTGTGGAACAAGTCATGTACCGCAACAATGGGATGCCCTTTCGGGATCAAGATTGGGCGCGGCTGAAGAAGATTGCCGAAGGAAATCCGGATGTTTCCAAAGTGGGAGCCTTTGGTGTCGGGGCTTACACCATGTTTAGTATCTGCGAAGAACCACTGGTCATTTCGGGTGATCAGGCCCTGGCGTTCTTATGGCGTGGAGATGCTCTCTGGACCAAAACAGCCACAAATGTCAGAAATAAGGAAGAACTGGGTCCTGGAGGGAGACCCTGGACGACCTTTGTTTTGCCCAGTCGGGATCCCTACACTTTGCCGGATTTGGAAGAATTTGGGAGCTTTTTGTGCGCCAGTCTCACATTTACACGGTGCTTGCGAAATATTCGTGTTTTCGTGGATGGCAACGAACGTTTGTTTATTCAAAAGACACAAATCAAGGAGCCTGCACCCATTGTACCGCCGTCGTCGTCCTCTTGGTTCAAAAATGATGGAGCTCAGACGTCGACGACACAAGGCGTGTTTTACTTGCAAGACAACAAAAACGCCATCAAGGAGAGCATTTATCAAATTGATGTCCTGTTGGATGGAGATGCAAGCAGTATTCAAGCACGATATGTCAGTGCAGTCGCAAAGACGCGTATTACTAGTACCATGGCTAAGCGAATGGAACGTGTCACCAAAAAACAACCTCCAAAGGAGGTCAATGTCGAAATATTCTTGAATGCAGGCGATGATGCAGATGCTGGTGGTAAATCTTCCAAGAAAAAGAACAAAGCCGACAAAATTACCGAGTCCTTTCAACCCCAAATGGGGAAGGGACGCATATTTATTGGATTTCGTACATCACAAACGACAGGATTAGCAGCGCATTTGTCAGCTCCCTTTGTGCCAACAGTGGAGCGAGAGGCTATCGATCTACAAGACAGTACTCTGTGCATCTTTAATTCTGAGCTTTTAGAGTTTTCGGGTATCTTGATGCGGCTGTCCCTAGAACACGCCATGAGTCTTGTCGACGCTGAATGGAAAGAAAATGCTCCGGCAAGAGAAAAGCTAGAGCAAGATTTGTTAGCCCAACAAAAGAATGCAGCCTTTATATCGGCAGCAGAAGCTGCGGCTGCGGCAGAAGAAGAGGCGTCGCAGGCAGAAGTGAAATCTGTAGCCAGTGAAGATACAAGTGTCAGCAATGGAATCTTTGGTTTTGCCAAGTTCATGGCCAAAGGACTAAAGAAACAGATTGTGTCAGTCGTCAGCACCGTCGACAAAATTTTCGACGATGGGAGTGAATATTTGAATCCCAGGGACACTCGTCCGCTGTGCAAGGAAGAGAGACATGCGATTCTCCTAATGCAGAGTTTCTGCCCACAACAATCTACTCCCGATGCAGTTGTAGGGATGAATCTGGCTGAAGGATTTTCCAGATGCATGCCAGCTACTGCTCCGCCTGTGCTGGCCAAGTCGGGTGTCATCCGTGGAGACGAAGCGCGTTTACCTAATCAAGGTATGGAATCATTTGTTGAGTCGAGGGTGATTCGGAAAGTTGTCTACATAAACTGCCAAGAATATTTTGACGTTATTGCTCGCAGTCGAAAACTCGAACTTAAGGATGTGGCGCAAGCTGTTGCAGATGAAGTGCTGGACCAGTCGAAGCTTATTTTCTTCCTGAATTGGTGGGCTCGCTACAGTCAAATCGACCTATACACGACGCGCAACTATGCTGGAACTATTAAAGATTCCATTGCTTTTTATGATGAAGCTTCCAAAGAATCGTCCGAAGCAAAAAGTATCATGTATTTACGAGACTTTCTTTTTTACGTCGAAAAGGAAGGACTGTTGTCGGATCCCACTTTGCCCATGCCTTCTTCTGTCATGCCCAAGTCTCTGCAGGATGCCATTGGAATGAGGACATTGACTGACAATGCTTTTCAGGAATGGTTCAAGCCTGTACCTCTCGAGATTTGGTTAGATTTTATTAGTTTTCATTCTTGCATAACAGCAGGACAAGCCGAAGATGAGATGTTGCGAATGAAAGTTCTGACCATTTTCAGCAAGGAATACGATCGAAGAGTCGGAAATGAACGTGATGTGTATGGAGGGTTCTGTCGACAGCTTCTCTCTGACAAACGCTGCATTCCTTTTGACTCGAACGAACCAACCCAATTTGCTGCTGACATTCCCTCGAGTGAGTCTTTTTTTTGGTTTCGGTAGTTCACTACTGCGCTATCTCTCACTCCACTTTTCTCACCTGCCTATTTTTAGATCTCTATTTGTATTCGGCCGAGCTGAAAGCTTTTGACGGTGTTGGGTCTTTTCACAAAGCTTCCAAAACACTGAAAAATGCTGGCATCACAGAAGATTTTTTGTTGGTGCTCGGCGTTCGTAAGAGTATTGCCATTGAATTTCTTTTCCAAAATTTGGATACGCTGAAATGGTCGAAAGATCCCAAACCTCTGGTAGAGTATCTACGTTCGGCCTCGCTGAGCAGCAAGGACGTCAACATGTTGCGTCGAACACAATACCTACCCGCAGCCAATGATGAGTCAAGAACGTTTGCTCCGTCGGAGCTCTTCCTCCCTGGTAAGTGGGCTGTATGACGCTTCTAAACAAATGGTCACAGCGAGTTGCACCGTGCTAACAATCACCTCTGCTTTGGTTAGACCCGGATCTTCGTTTGTTTCCGTTTGTGCGGCTCCTTCAATGGCCATCCGAGGATGGTTTATCAATCAATTCCGAGAACGGTAAATTTCTAGCTGCACTGGGATGTCATATTCGTCCGTCATTGGAGAGCGTCTTGCAGTTTACTCACCAGGTTCAGGATGACGAATCCAGAATCAAATGTCTAGACTATATGAGCAAGCGCATGGGGCCACATGGACCCTACCGAATTGAATATTCACGGCTTTCCCACTCGCAGAGATCCAAATTTAAAATTCTCCCGGCGACCCGACTGAGATTTTTGCAACTAGACAGCGAAAAGACAGAGATGTGTAGTCCAAGCCAATGCTTTACTGATATCAGCTCTGGAATCATGTCTTACCCCGTAGTAGATCCCAATCTTCAGTCTAGAGAGCTTTATGGCACTATCTTTGAATGCAGACGGTCACCAGATCCAGATGAGCTGCTGGAACAGCTATTGACGCTGGTCCAGCTTGCAAAGAAAATGACAGTTTCAGTGACGGGTGCTACCAAGGGAGAGCTCTCCCAAAGAGTCATGAAAACATTTGCTTTGATTTTTCAGTATCTTTCCAGCAAGACCTCGGATTTCGAAAAGAATTCTCTGGCGTCTCTGCGAAGAACCAGTTTTATTCCTCTCCTTAATGATGACGGCGTCGTCGATTGGTTCCGTCCTGAACAAGTCTTCTTCAAGACTTCTGAGTCGAGCGATTCGTTGACAGAATTGTTGTTCAAAGCAATTGAATTCAGCTCGTTCCTCAGTGCGGTGGGCGTCAAGGAAGAGGCTTCAGCGAAGGATTTGTTCCTCTTGATCGTTCAGGAGCCTGAAGCAATTCTGGAGAAGCTCGGCAAAAAGAAATATGTTTTACTGTTGCGACGGCTTGCTGCTAATCCACCCTTTTCGAGAGTCTCGCCTCAGATTCGCAATGCACCCTTTCTCTTGGCATATACGCATATGAGTGATGACGATGACGCCAAAGATAAGCAGAACTTCAAGCTTGCTAAGGCTGAAGACATTGTAAGTGAATTGCATGCGTCTCTCTCTCTTTCCTGTTGAGGCAAATTGTTCACTCACGTGGTGTTTGCTTGCCTCTATAGTATGTCATTGATAACTCTTTCTTTGGACGAATGTTTCCTGTTTTGCGAGCACCACATGAATCTGACTTGGAGGATTTTTATTCGTTGATTGGATCCAAATTCATCTCCAAAGAGGTGCAAAAGCGATACGAAATCGTAGGCAGTGCTCAAGACGCCACAAGCCTGACCAGAGCCTTGCGTGAGCGTATTGATGAGCGCACACCACTTTTGGTATCCCCTCACGTAACCTCGCGCGATTTGGTTCCAAACGCAGCCTTAGTCCTGGACACAGAGAGACTAACAATCTTTGAAGCCGATGGCCTTCTTGCTGTGTTTACTCTGGGAAAATCGGAGCGACGTCAGCGTACTACATGCTGTGCCCGGCACCTTGATAGGAAACGAAATGCAATGTACGTCACGAAAGACCTCGACTTTTTTGACGTAGGACAAAGCATTGGTGATTTGATCTTGCAAAGATGTCAACTCGAAGATGCATTCTTCATTTCGTCTCTATTGGATACATCGCTCGAACAATTGCGTTCTCGTGGATTCCCCGTTGATAGAGTGCTGAAACCTAAACCTCCACCGGAAGAGCCTCAACCGAAACAACCTCCCAAGAAGGCACCCGAGGTACAGGCAACAAGCAAAGCTGCAGATACAGGCTCAGATGTCACAGGAGTTGCTGCTGCTGCTTCCGTAGCCTCTGCTGCTGCGACGAATAATAAGGGCCCACAATCACCGGATGATGCAGACACTGTGAATACAGCTGCTAGTAGTACTGCTGGCGAAGACGGTGACGTTTTTTCGAGCGAAGAAATTTGGACGATGGTGAAACAGATGTTCCCTGATGCGGACGTCGACTTCCTGCGAAAGCAACTTGGAACAACTCCATCGCTTGCCGAGGTCCAGAAATTGGCCGAAGTAATGGCAACAGGGGACTATCCTCGGAAATCTGAGACTCAGCCAGACAAGTCCGAACCCCACGCAGTCAAGCCTGCGGCTTCAGCCGCTCTAGAGGCTCCGCATGAATCGCAATCGAGCAAGAAGCCACTTAAGAAAAAGAGCTTGAAAAAGAGCTTAGGACGTGCTCTTGGTGGCTTTCGCGGTGGTGATCGTGGGGGTTCGAGCTCTGCCAGCGCTGCGGCTAGTGGTGGTGATGTGCGTGCAGGTGGTGTCGGCTCGCAGATGGGTCCAGCCATTGAGCATATTAGAGAGACCGATCCCGTTGCACCCCAGCACGACGCAGCTTCCTACTCCAACATGACAAATATGCTTCAAAACGAAGCTCGGAATTCAGCACCTGTGAACGCAAAAGGTATCAAATCAAACGACACTTTACTGACATCGGTCCCCAAGGACCTTGACCGTGGTAATACTTGTGAAGTTGTCCCTGGACAATCGCTCAAACCTTATGCTGGCCCACGAGGAGACGGGCGAACCCACAACGGGATTCAAGTCTTTTCGGCTCGCAGGTCACCTGACTCTGAAACCTTTCTACTACAACACGACGATGCAGTGGAAAAATTTGCTCTGGTGTTGGTTCGCTTGGCGGAAGTCTACGAAATCGACAGCGGATCAATTGCAATCTTTCACGATCCTTTCGGTGGAACTATTGCGTTCAACTCGAATCGCTCACTGCACTTCAATGTGCGATTCTTTCACGCTCTCCATTACCTGCAAAATAAGCACGACAGCTTTGACTGCTACTCGTATTGGATGGTAGTTTTTGCTCATGAGCTATCGCACAACCTAGTGTCGGCCCACAACAAGGAGCACGGCTTTTACACGGAAAGTTACATCGCCCACTATCTACCCAGATTTTTTGCTCTCATGGGTAGTCTGCCTCGGGATTTTTGATACTTTATTAAGACTGAGGTTGCGCTACTAGCTAGTACGAAGTTGCAAATAGACTATTTGGTTACATGATACTGAGTAGTGGTACTGTACTCGACGAGTAGAGAGTACCACAGTAATACTCCTACTCTAGTTTGCTTTCTTCGAACATCACCTACCATTGTAATAAAGAAGTTAGTCTTACTATGGTACATGGTCTACTCACACTCTAGTAACTAATAATAATAATCGTCAACGAGTATGCCGAGATTGATGAGGTATCGCACATTTGATCTTGATTTTTATGGGAGATGAATACGTTAAATTAATTAGACCAAATCGATCGCTCAATATGGTACTTAGGACTCAAAAGGTTATAGTAGTGGTGTTATTACCCCCAGCACCAAACAGTGAAGGTGTTAATCACCATTTGCAATTTGCAATTCCTGCTCATCAACACTCACTCTCACACACACTCTGCTACTATTCCAATACAGAAGCAAAGTACGCAATTAAATTAGGGAAAAAATTATCGCGACGATGGAGCACGCTGCAATTGTTAGCCACGAGTTGGAACCAGAATGCCGAGAATTCAATGACTGTCGAGATGTCAATGGCAACGAGGGACGCGATGAACCACTTCAGCAGCAGGGGCGGCGGCAGAATGCTATTCGGAGTACCAGTCTTTTTGACAAGCTTGGTATGCTAGAAAAGAAATGGCAATCTCAGATACATTCAGAAAAAGGTGCCTGGTCACCTCGTATGCTCTCAGTAACAACTAGTGCTGAGCAGAAAAAGAGCGTTTTGTTCCCAGCAAGGGTTGTTTCCCCGTTTGATAGGTTATATCAGCATGAACACAATGAACAAGCCGAGCAAAAAACTCCCGCACCACCATCACCTATCCTTGCAACTGTCTCAAGCATCGATTTGATTTACCAAAAGGGTAGCATCGACAAAAGCGTACAGCAAGCCAAGGCATGCAATCCCAAGCAACGAAGCCGCAGACGACAGAGAGCAGCGACAAAAATTCAATGTGTTTTTCGCGCACTGCGAGTGCAAAAGGAACTACAGATTCTTGTCGAAGCTGCAAGAGAGATTCAAAAGTGGTGGCAGCACATGCAACTTCGAGCCTACTACCTCCAGCTGAGGGAATCGGTTCCTGTGGTACAATCGATGGAGCGCCGAAGAGCCGCCGTACACAAGTTCTGTATGCTAAAACATGCTGTACTGGTTCTTCAAGGAAAATGGCGCATCAAGACAGCAAAGGACACGCGCCGTAGATTGGTGTCTGATTTGGAGAGAAGAGCTTGTGAAAGCAACGCCTCTGCACTCATCCAAAGAATGTTACTCAAACACCAGTCAGTGATTCGCCATCAACACCTCGAATGCAACAGTCTCATGTTGGATGGTTGCAGCTCAGGAGAAGTAAACAACGATACCGAGACAGATGCCGTAGAGATGAGATTCTCTGAAGCGACAACATCCCTCGTTTCTGCGCATGCGGATGCCGTACCATCAAGTGAAATTATCACTTATGCTGAAGATACAACTAGTCCGTCTGTGGCTTCTTGTAATGAGGGACCAAAGGAAAAGTTGTGCCTATCTACTACAGAACCAGAAACAATTGCATCTGGACCGTTATACCGAGCAGCCCACTTGCGAAGACGAGCCCAGAAAAAGCAAGAAGTTCCACTGGAAGATGCTACAAGGGATAAGCTACGAAGCAAGTCACATTCTGCTTCCACATCGCGACAATACCAATCGACAAAAAGTGCGGCCAGCAGCATTGTTTCCAATTACTTGCCTGCGAAGAAAAAGTATTATCACTATGACCTGCAAAAGCTCCAGTTGATACCGTCCCTTCAGCGGTGGGCCAGAAAACAACTGGAATTCAAAGCAAACAACAGAGCCAGCGTCAAAATTCAGTCAGCTTGGCGTGTTTACCGTGCGCATTCCCACTTGATTTCAAAGCATCTAATTCGGCAATGGTAAGTATTTTTGTGTTCTGAAAAATCATGTCACTTTGACCCACAACACCTCTAAAAAAGGAAAAACCAACACTTCACTCGTTCCTTCTACAGGTCGGTCCGTGTTGATTTCCACCAAGGAGGAACGACCAGCGATCCTCTTTTACGTCAAAGAGTCCGACTCCTTGCGCTGACAAACGCGATTCAACAGGTCGCAAACCATTCGATTCCGCAGTATGTCTCTGTCACCCATTATACCTTTTCGGTTAACTGGGTCACGAACGCTACGATCTATTTCGGAGAGGGTCTTGGCGTAGGAAATATCACACGTTGCAGCATCCATGTTCTGTGTGAAGCTCATCGCCACCGGCTGTGCACTCTATGGAGCAGCCATAAGAAATTCAGCCTCCTCAGCAAAACGGCACTATTGAAATCCTTTAAAAACCAGTGTGCTCGTTTAAATGAAGCTTCCGTACTATTGCAGTCCTCGAAGATGAAACAAATTATGGCTCAAATATCTCATGAGTTGGCTGCTGCGACTGTTATTCAATGCTTTTGGAGGCACTGTAATGCCTGTCGTCCTGCAAAACAGGGGTTGAAAATAGTCAAAATATCCGCTGTAAAGGTGCAGTCGTGGTGGAGGATGATTCAATGTTTGGACCAGATGGAAGAACGCGAAGCGTCTGCATTCACTATCCAGGCCTGGTTCCGTGCTATGGTTTTACGTCGGTGCATGTGGAAAAGTAGAGAATTTTACAGAGAACTGACTCTCCTCAAGCTGAAACGGGAAGCTCTTCGGAGGATCCAGCTAGAACGATTGAGAGAGGCTTCTGCTGTTCGACTTCAAGCAGCATGGAGGATGATTATGTCAAGAAATAGTTTCGTGGAAAAAGTATGGTGCGTCAATATATTTGTTACTCCATTTTTAAAATTTGACAATAAAATTGCTGTCGCCTAACGATTCCTCTTTTTTAACCGCTACAAGGGCTACGTATGTCATTCAAGCTGCGTATAAACGGCACATGATCCAAATAAGTGCTCATAGAGCGACAGCTGCTATGCAGATTGAGACAGTATGGAGGATGTATTCATGTAGAAGTGTTTTCTTACGTAAGAATTCGGCCATCTGCAACATTCAGTCAGCATATCGTTCCTATGTGGCGAGGAGGAACCTACAAGCAAAACGAGACTTCTCGGCAACTGTCATGCAAAAAGTCATCCGTGGACGCAAGGCAAGAAGAAATTATGAAGTCATGTTGACACAGCATTTTGCAGCCTCCGTCATCCAAACGGCGTGGGGAAAATACAACGACAAAAAAGCCGCTGCCCTTTTGCTATCAATTATCTTGATCCAAAAGCATGTTCGTCTTTTTCACGGAGAGAAAATGGCGGCAGCCACCTTAATCCAAACACATGTCCGTAGCCGACAAGCAAGACAGGTTGCTATGTCTAAACAAATTGCCAAGATTGCACATGCAGCCACGGTCATTCAGTGTTTTTATCGGAAATTTGCGGCTCGCTGCTTATTCCTACAGCTAGCTGCAGAGCGCCACACCCACCAGGCACAAATGGCAATTCAAGATAGAATTATGAATGGTTATAAGAGGTACAATTCCACAGAGTCTGCTGCCTCGATGTCTATTCGTGATTGTTGCAGCAGTGAATCTATGGGCCCGCATCAGTACTACAAGCTCTACTCTATCAACATGTCACCTGGAGACAAAATTGATATTTGTGCCTTTTTCATTCAAATCTCTTACAAGACCTACATTTGCAGAAAGAACTTTCTCATTGCACGAGCTGCTGCTGTAACAATACAGCAAAACTGGAGAGCCTACTCTTGGAGACCAGATAATCATTGCGTCAGAGCAATTGTTGACGAGGAGTGCATTGAAGTTGAAAGAACTGCGCGTCCAGTCAAACCTTTGTTGACTAAAAGGCTGCGAATAATTGCTGCAGTTTTGGTGCAAGCCTGGTGGCGAGCAAAAATTGAAAGGAAAAAATATTATTCTACGAAAGCCCAGAAAAAGAGTGCAAATACTCTATCAACGGGAAGCGGGAATGGGGAACCCGCTAGCAAGCCTTCACAGGAGACTGTAGCTTCTTATTTCTTCCTGTTTTCATTGCCACATATTATCCCTGGCTGGAATACTGCACCAGACAAAAACACAATCCCAAGAACAAAAAAAGTAGTGGACGCCACGATTCAGATCCAGCGCTGGTGGCGTGCCAGACAAGAGACTCCTGTTGTGAGTGAATTGGTTCTTTCCAAGGTCCAGTCGTCTGACGTGGAGTTTCCTGTGACGAGAAAACAATATTTACGTCAAATGAGGAACATAATGAATTCAGTTTGCCTTCTTCAAAAGCACTGGCGAAGAAAACTGGTGTGCATTTATGCTTTCAGGCATAGCATGGCATTTCTAATTCAGAGTCGCGTTCGCGTGATGCTCCAACAAAATGATTTGGCTCATATGAAAAATGGATTTCATTTGTTCCAGCTGAAATGGCGAAAATATTCAAGAAGTCCCAAGTTTTTAGAGTGCATTGGTAGACGCAATAAAGGGTTATGTCTTTTCCAAAGCCTGGTAAAATATCACCACATTCGTCGAAAGAAGGTGAAAGCAGCTACTATACTGCAGTGCAAATGGCGGATGGTTGCGAGGAAGACGGCATACCTTCGACAGCGAAAGTTGGCAACTCGACTTCAGATGCGATGGCGACGACACCAGCTTCAGTGTAGAATTATGTTTGCCGTGAAGACTAGATGTGCTACTGTGCTCCAAAGACGTTGGAGAGTATACCATTCGAGAAAAAGATACGGTCAAAAGCGTTATGCATCAATCATCTTCCAGAAGATTTTTCGTCGCTTCAGCAGTAAACTTGCATACGATCGCACACGAAAGGGCTTCATTGTATTACAGCAGCTGGCTAGGGGAGGTTTTCATTCCAAAACACAAGCAGCCATAATACTTCAAAAGCAACACCGGCTATGGTCAGCTTTGAAAACGTTCAGAGTTGCGCGCAGCGCTGCTATTCATATCCAGAAACCATGGCGTAAGTCCCTCTGCCAGTCACACTATAGCAAAATGCGCCGTGGTTTCAAAAGCTTGCAGGCTCAAGCGAAACGAGAATTTTCAACAAAAATGGCGGCGGCAAAATTTATCCAGACCTCTACGAGAATGATGTTAGGCAAGTCCATGTACAAGCAACATCGGCATGCCACCATTGCTCTACAGAGCCAGTGGCGTAGACATTTTTTTCAAAGAAAACTCGCCATTCAACTCCAGGGCTTTGCAATTCTACAAGCAAAAGCAAAAAGGCTACTCTCGCTAAAAGCTAGCGCAGTTACCGTTCTTCAACGTCAATGGAGAATGGTTATAGCCCGGGTTGCCTTCCAAACGTGTCGTGCTGGTTCTATTCAAATTCAAAAGCAGTACCGAAAGGTACTTGATCGAAGCGCTTACGTTCGAATGGTAACAGGCTTCACGACATTACAAAGCTTTGCAAAACTATGGTTCCGAATAAAAGATACCTGTGCCGTCAAACTCCAAGCAGCAGCTCGCCGAGCGGCAGACAGAAGGCGGTTCCTAGCACAATTGCTTGCCACAATCAAAGTCCAAAGTGCTTTTCGAGCATATATTCAGCGTCGAAATTTCTCTGTACTCTGCTGGTTGCGATCCATCGCGGCTACTATGATTGCGAGTTGGTGGAGAAAGGTAGGTCATTGGATATCCATGGTGGTTGTTAAATGCTTGGTACTATGAATTCGCACGGGCTTTTCTCATTGTTCTACTTCAATGCGTGAATCAGATCATGTGCGAGGCACAATACTATAGAGTTATTCATTCAATCACGCAAATACAATGGGCTTTCCGGTCCCGGCGACAGGAATTTGCATCAGTGCAAATTCAGGCTCTGCTCCGTCGTTGTGTGACCCGAAAGAAATTCAAGTGTGTCCTCAAGAGTACCTCAACAATTCAACACGCAGCCAGAACTTTTCTAGAAAAGCATAGACTTCAAGTTAGATCTGCGGTCATCATACAGCGAGCTTATTTGGTATCCCAAGAACGCTTTGCTCAACGCTGTTTGAAAGTCTTGGAGCGGTTTAGGGCGGTCGACGAAGAGCACAAGATGTTGTTGGCGAGTTACCAACGAGACCATTTCTCGTCAGAGGCTGCAAACAACAACAAATTAGCAGTAGATGCATCCATTTCTCTGCAGCGTGCTAAATATGAACAGCAGCATCAGCATCAGCGGCAACAGCGGCGGCGGCAACAGCAGGACAACCACAATTCATGCAACCCTCTTTCGCTCATGTGCAACTTTGACCTTGGCCTTTTATCACCAAACGACCTGGTCACGCCATCCATTCCTAGTATAGTCATGCCATGGGATAACACTTCGATGGTATTGGACTATATCGAGAGTGACGTAGTCTCCCTGGACCAACACGAAGCAGGAGTTATGCTCCAGATTCAGGCAGCTATTCGCATTCAGAGGTTTTGGAGAGGAAAGCGCGTGCGACAAAGTGACAGAGACCGATATTTTCAGGCCATTGCCGCTGCTTGGATACAGTGCATCTGGCGGGGATATCAAGCCCGTAAAAGGTATCAAGAAGGACGTCGTCAACAAGCTTTGATTGATGATGCTTTCAGAAGCCGTCGAAGCTCTGATAGTTTCTAAAGTGTAGCTGTATCGGAAGTGAATCCAATCGAGGTATTTTTAATGTTTGATACCTATCCGCACAATTTTCCTTGTTCTTCTTAGTTTTTTAGTACGAACATCGTTCCACACCGTCAGTGATGACGAATGGCTTGTTTTCGAATTTTCTTTTCCAAGAAAAATTGTAGTGACATGATTTTGTTGAAGAAAGGGACGCGTATTTATGGTATGAACAATCGTGGACACCAAAAGTACCTCGACTCTAGCTCGTTGAAACTTCCATACCTGAGAGTGTAAAAATCTAGACTTTCCTGGTACGTTTTGATGGCGAAGGAATTTGACCGCCATGATGAGTCTACAATAGGGCGCGTCACTTTTGACGAAGACATTGAATCTAGTATCAAGGATCGGACGAGTGCAAGGAAGCTCGAGAACCGGTCCACAATGACTCGACGAGCTTGAAGAATTCTGGTGGGTCCAAAGCTTCAAGCAGCGACCTGCGTTTTCGTCAAAGAAACTTCTTTTTGTTTCTTGACGACTGTGTGTGGTGCTGTTGGATCGAAATTATGGACACGTTTTTGAGAGATGAAACTTTCTCCGCAAACCTTAACTCTAGTAATACTGCACTGCAGGGTACACTCACTGCAGAAGAGCCAGGCGGTCGTTCGAATGCCACATTTCCACATCAAACGATCGATTTGAATGAAAAATAAGTTTAACCAACTTCACAAAAAAATCTTTCGATCCAACTTGTTGAACGTATAATATTAACAAAAATGCTGGGTTCACTGAGCGATAAACCTTCTCAACAACAGGTATGAATGCTGCTACTTTAGTGTCGTCGATGGATACTGTGTCTTGCAATTTGGATAACGCATAGTTCACCACACTTTAATTTTTATCCCACTCGCATCGCGTCCTCTTTCCGTTCTACACAATAGAGCCCTACAGTAGATGATCTCCATGCCATTCCTCGATTTGGTCATTCCAACCGAATGTCAAAGCTGGCGTCATTTGAACGCTCACAGCAGGAGGACTATGTGAGGGGAATTTTAAGTTTTTGTTTGTTTTTTATCATTGTGTTCTATGTTTGGATCTTGGTCATGATGGCATTGAAATGGGCGGTACCAAAATCCGTAGCTGGATGGTCCGCTGGCGGCGATACAGTGGATGTGGGAGCCTTGCGCAAGGCTCGCGTCCCTCGCATGGAACGACGGAGGCGCATCATTCGGTCCTGGAGAATTCAATGGATATTTTTGATGGCCTCCATTGGAATACCCATCACAACGCTAATCATGACGAGAAATGGATTAAAACCCTTAATAAGCTCCTTAGATGAAGTTGAAAGCATCAATGATGAAGTCGAATCTGTGTCCTATCAAGGCCTTGGCATTGCAGAATCACTATTAGAAGAACAAGACCGACTGCTGGTCAATTTCACACAACAAGATTTATCCATGGAAAATATGTGCCCTGGCATACCAAAATTTCAACAATCGCAAAATCACTCTAAATTCATGTTCGCCGTACCAATGGATACTGTGGTGCAATACATTCAGGCTGGACTGTCTGAAGTCAATACTTTTGTGGATAATCATGCGCCCCAGGCTCATAATGGTCTCACGAACGCCGTCGGCGTTGCCGAGCAGGTAGACCTAACAATCGAGTGGAGCTTTGCCAATGACTGGGCCCTGAAATTCTTTCTATTGACTATCAACGTTGTCAACGGCTTTCTTGTCTTTGGAATATTTTTGTCGAAACAAGATATTATTCTCTACAAATATCAGCGACTCCTTTCCTTTGCTATAATCCCTGGATTTGGTCTTCTCCTGATATGCAGTATGCTTATTACCTGTGCCTTTGGAATAGCATCCATGCTGAATGCTGATTTTTGCTACGGCAATCGAAGTGCAACTGGAACCATCGCTGAAATTTTGACAGAACGCGGAACAGCAACAACCGATATTTCGTACCAAGCGTTCATGCATTACATGGAAGGCTGCCTCGACGAGAGCCCTCTGGATTACATTCACAGCCTCGATGCCATACTTCAGCACACAATGGATGCTGTCGTGTTACTCGAGGGAAGCTTTGATGCTTTCACGAGTGAGCGAATGAATCAGTCTTGTGTGGAAGATGTACACGACCTAGTCTCAAGGCTTCCCGAACTTGTAGATATTCTGAAAAAGTTTCAATTTCTAATTCGGCAAGTGATTGAGCTTACAGGTTGCCACAAAATAAGCCCTATTTTGCGTCGTATTTTGCATGGAGCAACTTGCTCCGAGACTGTCGATGCTATCACATGGCTCTTTGGCGGAATGTGTACCATCACCATTCTTGGTTTTATCATGCTGACAACTAGGGCTGGTCTCTTCAATGCCGTGGTGAAGGCGCCTCGACGAAAGCGCCGTAAAGAGCGAGAAAAGGAGTTTGATGAATACAAGGAGTACATGGCCGAGTACTACGCTGATGCCGACGGCTGGAACGTTGACCTGCCACCCAAGAAAGCAAAGGTTGATTCCTCTGAGGGTGGCATCCTTCGTATTCCGACATTTGATACCGAGGAAACCTCCAAGTCGATGGGCGATGATGATTGTGAATCTGACGTAGCCCACTTCGCGTCGCCCTCGCAGAGATCAGTTCATTCTGACGCTAACCATGAGAGCGATGACAAAGAAGTCTGCACGAATGAAAACAGCAAAGTCCGCGAGGAGGGTCAATCCCACGGCAAAGACGGCGAAGACGACATGCCCTCTGAATATTCGTACGAGTCCGATTATTTATCAGATGATTCTGAAGAGGAACGCAGCATTATGAGCACATCCATCATAGGCCGTTTCTTTCATACCCACCCACACCAGCAGGATGACGCCCAGTCCTCGTTACTCGGCATGTCTATATATAGTAGCTCGGGTGAAAACCAGAGTAATGCACGTCCTCATCAAACGGGTATCATTGAGCTTCAGACGCCAAGGCGGCGACGACGGCAGCAGCCTCTGCAACAACCGGCTCCCTATGCAGGTTTTGTGGATCGTAGTCCAGATTTTGCCTTGTCACCGGATCATAATAATATCGGCTCACTAAGGAGAAAGGGAGGGGGGTTGTTGACCCCAAAAGGAAAGCAGATTGCAAAGGAGTACTAGCTGCTAGAGACTATTACATAATCCAGTGGGTACTAAGAAAGGGTTGCAAGCAATGTATTCATATGTACTACTATGTTGTGACTAATAATTGATCCGGTGCTGGGCTAAAAAGGGCTATTGTATGTCCATACCAAAGAGGGTTGTTCCTGTTTTTTTTTTGTCAAAATGAGAAGAAAAACACCATGCGGCATGGTATTTCTACTCTCTAGTAGCTACGACGCTACTCTAGCTAGTAGCAACTAGTAGAGTAGCCTAGTAGCTACTCGAGTAGTAGTCTACTAGTTGCTCTACAGTAGCTACTAGTAGGAGGTACTGTAGATTAGTACTACTAGTAGTGCGTACTAGTACTACCTAGTAGGAGTACTATTAGTCTGCGTGCTAAGGCTTAATTCTTCTGAAACCTCATTTTAGTGTTAAGGAACACACAAATCTGGGTCATTTTATGCGGCAAGTGAGGAGCGAAATATCATCCTGGCACACAATGAGTAGAGGTCATTTTTGTGCTGGTTAGACAAGATTACTTACTTCACCCGTTGCACTCATTTTAGCACCTCTCACATCCTACTCGAGCACCTACTATCGTAAAACCGATTTCCTTTCCCAGAGCTGCAAGATTGGTGAAGACCAGCCTGGTGTACTTCCTGCTACTAGTCTAGTAGTATATTCACAAAAGTTCTGTATCATCTTGCTCTTCCCACGCACCTCAGCCTCAGCCTTTGATTGAGCACTGAGCCCCACATCTGCTAGAACAACTATGGCAACAGAATTACCACCTGGAACAACCATTCCTCCCGATGGCACTTTGCCTGAGGGTATTACCCTACCTCCTGGATTATCACTCCCTCCAGGTGTTACTATCCCTCCCGCGCTGCTGGATGGAAGCTTCAATGGGACAGTAACCGAAGCAGCGGAAGGGTTTTTGAACGGTGGCAACGACATTTTCGGGAATAATGCTGGCCCATTGGAAGCTGACTTTGATTTTACAAGGGCGGTCAATGCAACGCCATATTTTAATGCAGAAAAATTGGTAGAATACGAGAAGAATCCATCCACCGCTGCCATGGCGGGTGTTCCACGCTTTAGTCACACGAGCGACTTTAGTTATCTCGCCTATGTTGGAACTCAGGACAGACATCAGGACGGACAGGATTACATTGCAGGATTGATGTTTACGGGTCTCTTCCTACTCGTCTTTTTCCTTATATGGGCCTGTGTTCTGATCGTGTTCAAGATGAGACTCAATGGCTTTCTTTCAGGGCAACCCTTTTTGAATCCATGGCTAGACGACCCGTCCGAGCAAAAGCGGAAGCGGGAACTTGAAGAAGACGGAGAAGTATACATCGAAGACCCTAACTGGAAGAAACAACCCTTTCGCGTGCGCGTTACATTCTTCATTGCCGGATTATTGAACATCGTCTTCGCCATGCTCATGGTCACCAAGGGTGTTGCGAACCTACAGCAAACTACCGATACTGTCCAAATGTCTACGTCCAATTTAGATCTGATCCTTAACGCTGCCGTGTCAACCGTGGACAATGTAAAAGAAGCAGGCATTACCGGTGAAAAGATACGAGCTCAGGTGGTGGTGGATTTGGATCGGAACGAATTCTGTCCGGACAATCCACTTTTTGCACAGACTCCACAGGGTCAAAATCTCTTCAATGCCACGGATGGCGTAATTGAAGCAATGCAACAAATGGGAGCGTTTATTGACGATGACACTGCAGGCTTGGAAGAAGGCTTAGAAGACGCGAAGAAGCAACTCACTAATGTTGATGATTACATCATAAATATTGAGGAAAACGAGTGGCTCGGTGAGTTTTTAAAAAAAAAGATTGCGTTCGTATGGCAACGAAAGATCAGACGACGTCAAATCATCACAACATACTGCTCACAAAAGTGTATTGTGTCCCTTTAACGCTGCATATATAACAGGTGGCCTTATTGCATTTCCCTACCTTATCTTGAGTGCTTTGATGATGGCTGGTGCCCTTGCTGCGCAACTCAATACCATGACAGATTGCTTCCTCTGCGTTCTAAATTGGGTCATTTTGCCACTGTTTATGTTTGTGACATTTGCAACATTTATTTTTTTGGTTCTCATTTCGTTCGCGGCGTCTATGAATGCTGATTTTTGCGGAGGAGAAAATTCTACTCCTGATAAAGTGATTATGGATTTCATGTTCCGATCAGGGGAAGATCCAGAAGGGTTCCTTTACCAGATTGTCCGGTACTATGCCAATCAGTGCACTGAAAACGCCCAGACCGATCCATTTGTGTTCCTACGAGGTTTTAGTGGATCTCTTGTAAGTAATAGCTGGCTTCATATTCTGCATCGATATTGAATTGGTTGCGTCGTGCTCACTTTTTTCACTTTCCGTTTGTACTCGAAGGATCAAGGACGAGCTATGCTTCAAAATTTTACCAACTCTTTCGACGATCAAACCATGGATAATCTGTCTCTAGCGTGTAACCGTGACTTTCGACCCTTGGTCCGATCGCTGGCCCAGATGGTGGGAGTGTTAGATTCTCTTTTACAATCCTCGAGTAGGGCTGTCAACCTGCTAAGCTGTGAGAGAGTCGTTCCAGTTTATACCACAATCTTTTACGATGCGACTTGTAAATACAGTATCACTGGGTTCACGTGGCTATTTTCGTGTCTGCTGATTGTTTCGGCTATGGGAATGATTATGATAATGTTTCGAAGCAGTTATCAGAATACAATCTATGAACGTTCGCCAATTCTCATGGACGAATCCAGTGGTGGAGGCGGGAGCGATCGGCGCGGTTCGATCCGGTCTAAAAAGTCAAAGTCAGGAAGATCGCTGGTGTAAAATATATTTCATTGAGCTATATTAAGTTGCGTTGCCGTATGAAATATATTCTCCCTTCTAATGATATTTTCGCGACAGGCCGGAGAGGCTTCCTCGTAAAATTAGATGATTAGGAAAGCGTCTGCATGTCCCATGCCGAAGGACTCAGCGGCAACTTGCTAACGGTTGAAAAACGCACAAGCTGTGATACTAGTAGTAGCTATTTTGCAGATGTGAGCCTTTAAATCTCGTCGTGGTTGGCATGCATTATTTGTTTTCGAGTTACTCAAACTCCCTTTCCATCTCATACGACACTTGTGCTTGACAGCTACTGTTTTATGGTTAAAATCAAAGTAAAAATAGCCTGCATTGCTTGTTGTCCTTGCATGGGAAGGCGATGGCAAAAACCTGAAAAAATAATGATCATCATTTGCCTAGAGAGTTGAGCTTGTTGACTTTTTTCTGCAGAGCCTCTGGCCATTCTAGCGTTTCCGTTAGGAACTTTTCGTTCTTGAATCTAGAACAGCTGAGTCCTGCGCCAGCTTGATCATCAATGCTGAACTGAAGGTGATCAGGTACAGTGACTGCCTTTTTGGATGCAGCTCGCTTTTCAGCATCCGCTTCTAAAACATCAAGTCTCACACAAGCAGTTCCCAGCGACGACTCTGCTTCTTGCTTACTACCAGAGTCCCACAAAGCGCTGGCCAAAGCAATTCTAGCCTCTCCTTCTTTGGCAACGACTCGCTGAAGCAGTTCCACGTCGCCACCTTCAATCTGTTTCATACTTTTAATGGCATTAGAAATCACTTCATTGGCTTCCTTGTTTTTGCCGAGGGCTGCCAAATCAATACCTTCATCGTACTGAGAAATAACGGATCGTGTCTTGTCGCCAATGTCCTCGAAGGCTTCTGCGGCAAGTTTGTGCGTCTTGGCGGCACCAGCGATATCACCGGATGCTCGCAGTTGCGTTCCCCATTCCCACGCGGCATAGGGATTACGAGCAGCACCATCTGCTTCGCTTTCGGCATCTGTATCCCAATCTTCGCGCGATGACAACCGTAGCGAAAGTTGGTAATCCTTTGCGGCCTGAACTTTTTGTTGAGGTGTGGAAGCGGAATGTAGACTGCGAATGGCTCGAGCTCGTCCTAGTCTGAGATGGTTTATTGTGTTTTGTTTTTTTTGCGCAAATTGTCGTCAGTTATTTGGTGTCGTTGGGTTTATTTCCGTGTATTTTTGGTGGAGACAAAATTTAGAAATTTTCAGGTGAAATTACAGATTACTACAATTTTACAATCAACTACAGTAGCCAAAACGCAGAGTACACTTAACAATTTCCAATCAATATCAACAACTTACAATGACATGGGTAATTCTGATGGATCCGCCGAGTCTCCACCAGGTCCCTTCAATAATTCAATGGCCGTGGTGTAATCTCTTTCAGCGTCATTTGGTCGCAGCATGGCCATGTAACAATCACCCCTGACTCTGTAAAGTCCAGCCTTTTCATCAGGAGCTTGTCGTTGCCAGGCAGTAATCACCTTGTTCAACAAGTCTTCTGACTTTACCAAATCACGATCAAGACCATAAAAGGTAGCAAAAGCTTCCCGCAAAAGTTTAATTTCTTCTTGCGTAGGAGGAGATGATGACGTCGCTGACGCTGACGTTGACGACAACGAAGCTTCTGCTTCTGCTGCTGCGTTAGCCGAAGGAACGAGGAACTCTCGAATTCCCACAAGAATTGGAGCGTTCGCATCACTGCTGGTGGTGGTGCTGCTGCTGCCAGTGGTGGTGGTGCTTTGAGAAAATAAATTGGATTGAAATGCAGTAGTAACGATTTCAACAGGAGGAACAGCTGGAAGATCGCCAACGGCTAGTGGCAGCAATTGCAAAGATCCAGTTCTGCGAAATGGAAAGGATGTTGTTGTTCTTGTTGTAGTTGTGTCATGGATGCCAGAGTTTCGACTGCTCGAGCCAACAAAAGCCGTAACAATTAGATTGGAAAATTTCATCTTACGATTCGTCCAAATGAAAGTCTAATGTCTAATAACACGTCTCTTGCTTTTATGTACAGTATTTATATACGTTGTCAGCAGTCAGCAGCAGGGTTTTGTTTTCAAGCATTGTGAAGCACTGAGTTGTCTGCCAACAACACACCGTGTGGAGTGTAACCATCAACAGTTGTTGCGTAGTGCACCACCAACTCATCAACAACTCATCTGTTGTCACCAATCGAGGGATATCCCTACCCCGGGATTTCCAAAACTGCCCCGGGATGGGGAAAAACACAATCCCGGGGTTGTTTTTTGAAGTAGCATTTGTTGGGCTTAAGTAATATG
>Ga0100402_1000342_pt1 | contig 54903 bp, 44 predicted proteins | sample CryGeyme20150102_FD_80419 | JGI IMG/M metagenome (GOLD analysis project Ga0100402, IMG submission 80419) | Groundwater microbial communities from Crystal Geyser aquifers in Utah, USA - Crystal Geyser metaG 2015-0102 | ecosystem: Environmental > Aquatic > Deep subsurface > Groundwater | place... | reverse complement strand
TAGCTGCTGAACCACTTTAATTTAATTCATCTAAATACAATGTAACATTAAACTATTCATTCCGAATATAAGCATAAAATACATCCCGTGATTTTTCAATATCCCTGAATTGGTGATCACTAATTCGTCAAACAAGCCCGGGATATGGATATCCCGGAAAATTGGATACACAGCCCCGGGATTTTTCCATATCCCGGGAATGGTGATAACACCTCTCTTTTATCGCACTACTACTGGCTAGGCGCGCACAGCTGAACACAAAAAGATTGATCAACAGAGGAGTTTGGTGAAGGTGTTTGCTAGCGCAAGCAGAAACGCTTGATACCCCGACCTTGAAATTTGAACTAGACTACTGACTTCTTGCCCGGAAAGATTGGTCGGGTTTTCCCCCGGAACCTGGAAGCTGGGGGCATTCGGTCTGAATTTAGAATGGATTGAAATAAGTAAATATGGAAAGTATAAGTCGGATTGTGTAGCTCAAACGATTATTTTTTGAGCATTGCAGTTTTCTCAAATTCAAAAGAGTACTTTAGCGCTCCATTGTCAGTAGATATTCTTTCAATAAGCTCTAAATTCTAAGTGATCGCTCCTAGACGCACCAAACAATGTATTGTCTGGGAAATGTCCAATTGCAGCTCACATTTCTATGCAGTGAGTCACTTGTGTTATCAGCATTCAAACAAGTACTGGTAGTCTATAACGTTCCTTCATTACTGTAGTAAATAATTTTGCTCGTACTTTGGAAGTGAATCTAAGTGCTCTTTTTCCGTGCTATGTGCCCAATGGCGCAGAATTTGGTTTGTTTTGTAAAGAAAAAAGCGACAGCATTCTTTTTGGCATTTCGAGAAAGATCTGGGGTTTCATGGAAGACTTCTGCTTGTGTTTGCTCGTGATACTTTGCAGCTTTGAGAACTTTGAAGGTATGTTAATAATCTTCATCTGATGTTTTATCAAGTCCAGTGATTCCCTTTTGTAACGCAAACGCTAATTCTTCGTCAGGTATGTCCAAGACATTTTCATGCACTTCTCAAAATGGTAAAACTCTCTTAATCGAATTGACAGCCTGGTCTGTAGCTCCCGCGACGCTGCTCGTCACTTGATTCATCGTAGCATCGACACCGCTCGTGACACTTCCAGTCACACTATCCGTGATTGTTTTGATAGGTGTTACTAATTGCGTGTCGACAGTATTGCTGAGAGGCACGACAAGTTGTGTATCAACAGCCGTATTGAGCTGTTCGACGTACGGAGCCGCGGCCTCTCCAAGACTTCGTGCAGCTTCGTCGATGTAGGGACTGGCAGCCTCTCCCACGGCATGCGACGCCTGTTGGACCACTGGTGCCGCCACTTGGATACTGGTACCGAGAAAGTGTGCAAGTGCCGGGATGGCAATTTTGGCTCCCTCCCAAAGAGCTGCCAAAATGGCCGTGATCAAGCCCAGCAAGGCTCCAGGCAATTGACTCGCCGCTGAACTCGCCGCTCCACTGGCAGCTGTCCAGAGTGTTGTAAGAATAGTATAAAGGAAAAAGAGAGCCACCACGACAAGTCCTGCTTGAATGGCCAATAGGTCCAATTTTTCATTTCCCAAGGAAAATTCAAACCTTTTGGGTGCATCGTTATTTTCCTTGATCTTGACGGAAGGAACAGGGATGTCACCGCTGCTTGTGTCATTGGTATCCTCATCAGCGGCCATGCTCGACATCGAAAGAGATGTCACAGTGCTGTTACTTCCATCTGATTCCGAAGCAGGAGAAGAAAAGAGTAATGTGGGGCATCGTTGCTGGTGGAGGCAAACATCTGGGAGGGACTTGTGGTGGTGCAGTTGGTGCTGCACCCTGGAAAACAATGGAGTTACCGCCTGAAAACCATGGACATCCAAAGCGAATCCACAGACAAGAAGAAAACTTCCGAGCACAATGCTTGTTGTCGGCGTCATGGTGCTGTCAAGCTAAGAGAGAATTGATTTAGTGCAAGTTTGGTGAATTTTGGGAGAACAGAACAATCACCGTTAAATTAAAGCAGCTGGTTTCGTTGCTCGGAATGCTTTCAAAGGCCAAATGCCAAAGGTATCCAAGACTTCATTAAATCACGAATAATTGGTAATTAGAGTTCAGGATTCGTCTATGAAGGATTACTATCGCGATAGTTTTTCTATTATTCCTCTGAAGCATGGTTTCGCATATTATCATTATTATGTATCTTTCTGGTAAATTTCAATACATGTAACTATTGTATTAGACTACAAGTTCAATAGTACTCCGTACTCTACTATTAGTACACATTAATTGCTCTGAGACGTATTTGCTAGTAAAATACTCGAGGCTAACATAGTAATATGAGAAATTATGCCGCGAGTGATAATGAAGATTGTGAGGATGATATCATCAAGGAGGCACGAAACCAAGACCGCTATTTGAATATACTCAAGTCCGTATCGTATGTATTCCAGAACCAGTATATTCTCGACCACGGCTAAAAAATAGTCTCCTAATATTTGAACTGGTTTGGGCTTTTCTTCCAGTAATCATAGCGATTTGGAAGGTCTACTGTAATTTCAATGATATGGATACAAAAATATAAATGAATAATGATGGCAGGTTTATTGCTGTAACGGCATGGATACAAACATGCACTCGTATGAAAACTATTCCAATGCCAAATCGCTGTGCAGAGGGGTTGTATCGCTGTTAATTGCTGCATGACATGAACGCCTATTGACAGGTACTGGGCTTCCACTTTGTGTATTGGATGTTCGTTGCTGTTTGCGAATGGCGACAAAAACTCTGAATCGTTGTACGTATGGTACATATATAGAATTATTTGTGGTTTTGTTCTGTTTTCTACACTAGCTAGCTGCTACCGCATATTGAGCCAATAAATGGTGCAACTGATTGAAGCATTACAAGTATGCGGCTTGCAAAAAGAGGCAATGACGACCAGAGTCCAAGGCGAGAACCTACCAGTATTTGCTACCAACACTGCATTTTATATAGAGTGTTCAAGTCGCAGTGCTTTCTCGAAATAAGGCAAGTTGCTGCACAGATATTTCTGCAAAACAAATGCTCGAGCACTAGTTAGTAGAGCATTAGTTCTGTACTCGAGCTAGTAGACCGGTATACTTCGGAGTTTTGATTATATCACAAAATGTGATCTACTGGTACCTCGGCAAAAATGAATCAAAAGAAAGTTTGTAAAACCATCCAGATGTGCTCGTACACAACTTGCCATAGTTCAAAAGTGGTAGAATGATGCACAGTATATTCCCCCAATAAATACCCCTAATTGGAGAAAACTCAACGATGATTCGCTGGCTTCCATGAGAATTTAGGCGTCAGAATTTTTCAAACCTGTATACTTGCAAGATTGGGCCAATCGGAAGGTGGTCATTGACGATTAACTCTTTCGGGATTGAAAATTCAACTCATGACATCGCCAAATAATCGGGTCAACTCCGCACTACAACTAAGACTTAATGTAATATCTATCAAAAGTCATGTTTGAATTCTCTTCCGAATTCACACTAAAAGAGTAACCAGACCTCGAGCTTCATTACATTGAAAAAAATTGCCAATCAGAACAGAGATGTTCCTGCCAGTCGAAAAAACAGGCCGGCTCTTTCCAACTCCTTCGATTATTTATTTTTATCCCAGGACACAAATTCTAAAATTAAAAAAATAAAATTCGGAGTAAACACAATCCTCAATTTACACAAAACGCAACGATGAAATCGCAAAAAAAACAAGCACCAACTACCATGGGATTCTTGGCTATGGTCTTAGCCTTGTCGCCTGTAACCGTAACTGGCTTCTCTGGCACAGGTGCTGTAGATGTTTCGTCTTCCGGTACTGGATCACGGACATTCCCACACAGTAGTGTAGTCCGAACAGCTGTTCGGCGTGGCAGTATTAGTAGTAGCCACACTCGTCTGAATTACATTACAGATCGAAGCAGTGCAATTAGTGATCCTAATAACGACCAAGAACAATTGACTCAACAAAGTCAACAATGGTGGAACTCTATTTTTGGTAGCAGAGCAGAGAACAATGCTGCTGATGAGTACTTGGAGTTCTTGGACAAACGATACAACCGTATCCTACAAGATGAACAGCCTTCCCCTAAGAAGAAGGAACCCCATGGCATATCCGTCCTTCACTGGCTCTACCAGAATGATCCAGAGGCACAGCAGCATAAGCAGGGCAAAGATGATGCCCTGTACGTGTTGGGCGTTGCCAATCTCGCCAGCAAAAAGTTGTTGCAAAAGCACCAACTCATGCCTGAAGAGAACACTTTGAAGGACACTGTAGATGCACAGGCTGTTACTACTAGTACTGATGTGGAGTCGGCTCCTGTGGCTCGAATGTCCAACCTCTTCCGGCAAGTGGCTCAAAAACGAGAAGTCTTTTTGCGTCGGCAAGTAAGATATACTCGCATGGCCATGGCTTTAGTCTTGAGACAAGTCCTTACGGCACCCATCAAGGCCGTGCGAAAACTCTATGCCATGGGTGGAGGAGGAAAGTCTTTCGCTTGGACCTTGACGGCCCTTGGAGCACTTACCTTTTTGCTGCGACCGGCTGCCCTACTGGCAGTTCGTGACTCCACTGGAGCATCCCTTGCTGCCTGAGTGAATACTATGAAGACTTGTGCCGACACTAGCTAGCTACTGCACTACCACACAGTCCAAGGCACGTCTACATGCTACACACAAACATGCACAGAGCAACACAAACATCATCTGCTAGAACATGCATCCACTTTCGTTTTTGAATCGTTCGAGAGCTTGAGAAGAGACCAAACAGATACGGTCGCTCGCTCGCTTTGCAATCATTCATACGAGTACAAACATAGACTTATAAATAATAGACTACAGACTTTTGAAAAACTACAAATTATTCTTCATCTTGTCATCAGGACATTTTGTAGCAAAGCGAAGCATAACAGAGACCATCAAGTACTCTAACATGCTCGCCCGCCATCATGTGCAAGCTGTGTTTAAGTACTCGAGTATTAATACTGAGTACTCCTTATACCAGGTACTACTACTAGTAGTAGAGACTACTCGCACTAATAGCACAGAGTGGTAGCTACTACCAGGTAGTACGAAGGAGGCAATCCCCTGCTCATTCGAGGCTCTGAAACTCTTCGGGTTGGACTCGGGAATGACTACTCTAGCTAGCTAAGCACAGTAGTCTACTAGCTACTCCAGTAGCTAGCTACTAGTAGTAGTCTACTAGTAGTAGCAGCTACTAGTAGTAGTAGTAGCCAGAAGTAGCTAATAGTCTAGACGAGTCTACTAGACTACTACTAGCTACCTGGTACTGTAGTAGACTGGTAGTCTAGTTTCATTTCTACGTTTCAGTCTACGTACTACCCTGGTAGCTAGTAGTACAAAATATACGTCATTGGGCCCCTGGCGGTCCACCCATTACAGGACCTCGTAGTGGATAGATATGATTCTAAGAAGAGCCCAGCTGAGAGTTGTGTTCCTCAACGATCTTCGAAGACTTTTGATTGGCTGAAAAGCATGGTAGCACATTTGGCCATTGTATCTGGCAATGGTCATGTAGACTCCGTTTCTTTTTGTTGCAAAAAAAAATCAAGACCAGGTACACGAGGATTCGGAGTAGACTAGTCTAGACCTAGTCTACTCGTATTTTTATTTTTAGTTGATTACCGGTAGATTGACCAGCAAGACAGTAATGATGACGCACCGATTGGCAGCCAGTGGTAATGGGCGGCTGTTGCCGCAATTAATAAAGGCAGGACTGATGAAATTTTCCACGAGGTTTCAAGGCAGCGAAACCGTTTAGCGCGCAGTTCTCTTCAAAAGCGACTGTCGCAAAGTGCGGACATGACAGCAGATTTGTTGATCCTCCTTCTGCAGGCCTGCTCAGCTTTCATGTGAGGGCAGTAGAGGGGCTGGCGCCCCTATCTACTTCTACAACTACTACTAGCTAGTAGTAGTAGAGACACCTCTCTCAAACTACCAGGGTAGCTAGCTGACTTATTTGCGCGACCAGCTAACCGTCCCAAGACTCATTACGAACTGCAATACTAGTACTACTAGTACACCAATAGTACACTGTAATAACTAGATTTATACTAATAAAATGTTCCGCATGCACTCTAGTAGTCGAAAAGTCTAGTTAGGAGTATTTTTTTGGCTGCCTGTTTCGAGTAAGTGTGTTCCTTGTTCCATTCAAAAACAAGAACCGTGGATGACGAGCTCAAAGTACTAGATGGCCACTCCGTCATTGGGGGCACCCCTTGTAAAAGTAAAGACACCTGAGTTGCAGGTGTTTGGTTTTCTGGATGGCCATCATCAGTCGCTATCTCAACTACACACTGTAAATTGGGCGCAAGCAAGGCTATGGAATCACTTGAATTGCTGTCTCTACTAGAGTAGACTAGTAGAAAAATATTATAAGTCGAGTATCTATTCGTACATCAGACAGACAGTTCAAACCTGGCAATAAAGTTAGATGGGCTACTACCTTTGTGTTTCTCTCCCTTGAGCAGCTTTTTACGTGCGCGACTAGTAGATGATTGAAGAGAGATTTCAAGCGCGAAACTTGCACAAGGCATAATAACAACAACGATTCTTGCAAAACAAAGCAGAAGACAACAGATCAAGACAATCCCCCTTTTACTATTATTTGCCGCGAAGCTTACAACGAAACCGTCTCTCCAGGGAAGCCGGTTTGCCGACCAGTCTTTCATTCTCCTACGTGTACTCCTAATATCCTCTCCTGCTCTGGGGGGGACAGCGCGATCTTTGTAAGTACTAAGAGCTTTTTGGATACAGGGTACCTGGTACTCGGAAGAGTTGGCAGTTGCACCACAGCCAACAACGATATTCCGCAGTAGGGTGCAAACACTTAGCAACAAGGAACACTAACTGGCAAACTTCTGACTACTTCAGGATGGCTTCGAAACAAACAATGAGTAAACTGTACAGCTAGCTAGTATTTGCTTTTTAGCAAAGTAGTGTAGTACGCTACTATTGTACTGCTAGGGTGGCTTTAACGGTACCTTCCATACCATTTTTACCGTATGCAGATTTGACGTTCGTGTGTGACTAAAAAGTACTCCAATAGAGTACTACTACTACTAGTAGTACTACTACTAATAGAGTAGCTAGCTACCGAGTACCAGTATCCCGTGGTAAAGCTGAAGTAGTTTTTCGCGTGCCATTGAAGAATTGAAAGACAGCAACGAAGACAAGCTTACTACGTATCCAAATAAAGCGCCCACTATTAAATCTCCTACCTTTTGTGTAAAACCAATAAGAAAAGTGTTAATGATGGTTTCGATAATACATGCGGAAGATGTGACATGCGGAAGATGTGACACGGATGGATCCAACGGCAGAGGTGCGCTGCCAGATCGGGACACTCGCAACGACTGGGCCGAATCTCTGCAATTTCGATGACGACGATGAAGGATAAAGAATACAATGCACACTCTGATGGATACTCCCAAAACCGCTTGCCTCACTACTAGATAATGACAGGCCACAAACGAAAGAGAGCGGCATTCCTAAAGACAGTCTTTGCCGGAATCATCCTGATATCACTTCAAATAAGTCTGACAGAGTTTGGCCTGGTCCGACGCGTAATATCCAATCAGCTCTTGGACGTGTATCTGGCGGCAAAAGATAGTAATGGCTCAGATGATACGTCTAATTTTACGAGACAGGAGAACAGCATAACAGAAAAGCATCAGACCTTGCCACCTGTGCCGCTTCCATCATCAGGACACAAGGGATTTGCTGAAGTCCGTGCACGTTCCTTTCGGGGGGAAATCGACGACAGGGATGTCGGTACAACTAAGATAGCCATGAAACGCGCCAAGTTTCATCCGAAACCGGAAAAATTGGCTGATGCAACAGCTTACGAATTTATCGAGGGAGCCCGCGACCTTGCTATCCGTCGCAAGAAGCAACGGCAAAAGCAGCAGCAGCGCGAGCAGCAGAGGAAGAAGCGACAAAAGAAAAAGAATCGCGACAAGACGCCCCTGAAAGTTCCTACTCCTGTATTTGTACCCTCACTCCCGAAAAGTGGCACCACAACGACGCATAAGTATTTTGATTGTGGAGGACACCAATCTGCCCATTTGGCGGCTAGAACCGACGACAAAGTTTTTAAAATTGGCAAGTGTGCACAAAACAACGTCAGGGCTGGCCGAGATGTCTTTGAAAATTGTGGTGACTATGACATTTGGACCGATACAGGTACGTGTTTTCTATATGTGTAGTATTCGCCATTTGCGCTATGCCATTTGTTCGTGGGTGCATGCTCTTACAACTCCACTTAATCGGTTGCATGCAACAAAATAAATAATGTAGGCTACGTTGCTGCAAGGTACGTGGCAGGGAAAGAACTACCGCAAGACAATATGCAATGTTATTACCCATTGATTGATGCCTTGGAAGAAACCTATACATCATATCCCAATGCTACATTCCTATTTGTTGTCCGAAATACCGATGCCTGGTTAGAAAGCATTCAAAGTTATCATGATGGCTTTATTATGGAGGTTTGGAAAAGATGCAAAACGCAAGGATTTCCGGGATTAGATGGTACATTGGAAGACTTTCGTGAGTTTTACGAATGGCACAAGGAAATGATTCGGACATTCGCAAGCGAGCACCCTTCCTTGACATATATAGAAGTAGATCTGGAATCTCCAGAGGCTGGAGAACATTTGCAGGAGCAAATCGGCATTGACGCGAGCTGTTGGGGACACCACAATCAACAGAAGTTCAAGAGAGCTTCCACAGAGAAACAGGAGGACTCTTCTGATACTGATGCCGTTGAAAAAACATCCTCTTGATGAGTTTTTAACAAAAAGATAGTCTCTTAAACATGCTCGCATCGGGGACAAAACGATATTTTCAATATAGTATGCGTAGAGATTTTGCTATTCTAAAGCTTTCTACAATGACATGGATAAACTATAATAGGTCGATGACAGCAATAACGACCAGAGAAATGCAGTATAACGATTTCGCGAACTTCTTGATCTTTCGTCAATGTCGAATATTCAAGGCACAATCTCTTTGCCCACATAAGTTTTCGAAGACAAGAAAAGGAAGGCACAAAAGATGGCTACGATGATCCAAACAAGATTCTCTTTCTCTAGCGATTGAACCTCGTCTTCAAGCCGACTCTTGGATACCAACGCTTTCACGTTGCTTTCCTCCAATCTGCTTTGCAGCTCGTCGATCAAAATTTTGTACCATTTAGATTGAAGCTCCAGTCTGTCAACGCTCGCTTTCCAAGCAGAAATAACAGCGAGTGACTCTTTCTCTTTCGTTTCCGCTTCCAGGACCTTTGTGTTCAAGTTTTTTATGCGGTCAACGGCATCATCTTTTTCCTTCGTCAGAAGAATTAATGCAGAGTTCCGGTCTTTCAACGTCTTGCGTTGCTGCTCCACGAGCGAGTCTTGTTTTTTCATCGAGGTTTTCACAATCGTTCTGGTTTTGCTAAGTTGATCTCCAATAATTTTCCAGTTGTCCAAGTTGTGATACTACAATAAAAAGAAGAAAGGAAAGACAGTGCATGAGTTGTGCCTGTGCAAGACATAGGCATGATAAGGGAAAAGAGTGAGACGTACTCCCGTCGCCGCCGAAACAATGGTTTCACCAAAGGACAAGATACTAGCAATGCTCTCACTGGTGCAAACAGGAGTCAAGGACACAAGACACGTTGTTTCGGACGCTGCCATGGACAAGTCTAGGATGGTTCGTAAAATGACCGAGTCCTGTTCATTGTCGATAACGATGGAGTCTTCTGTGTTGTTGCTGTTGTCTACAACGACAACAATGGTCCCATTCATGACTTGATCGCGCTGGCCGAAGCCGACCGAGTTTCCAAAACGATTGTTTTTCGCATCACTAGAAATTGGTTCATTAACTTTCTTTGCCGGCACAATGGCATTGGTCGGGCAGACAACCGACATCATAGACGCATGGTCAGTGCTGCTTGGTAGACACTGAAGAAATGGAGAGGCAATGGTGCTCTTGATACTGTCAGTGGTGATGGTGCCGACATCGGTGTTCGTCTTTCCGGCAACGGTTTCCAACGCAGAATCTTTGTCGGCCTTCGAGGAGGGATACACGCCATCGAGAACGATATCTTTCATGGTAGGAGGGTCCTCAATGAAAGGATCCTTCTCAGTTTCCTGTGAAAGTAATATCGGCGAGGTGAGAGAAGGATGCGATTGTAGAAGAACAACGCAAGAGGAGCGCGTAAAACAGTTGTACCTGATTGTAATCAAAGATCGGACTATCCACGGGAAGGAAATCATCCGTTGTCGGCACAACAGTATGCTTGTTGCGGTACTTTTTGAACTTGGATATGGAGACGAACTTTTTGGGAGCATTGAACAGAGTTTTAGCGATTCGCATCATCTTGAATTGTGCTTACTTTGGGGCGCTGCTGAAAGAAGAAGAAAATGAGGTTTGTCTCAAAGAGAGAGAGAGAGAGAAATTGGATAATGGCCGTTTTTAATTTTTCGGACGCAACAGTGCGAACGTAGGTCTAGCTACGAACGCAGCACCGGGCTACTACAGCGCATTACGTCATAGTGATTCCAGCTCCAACTTTTTTCTTCGTTGAGTAAACGTCTGTAGTTGTGAATGATAATTTGGCAGCAGATAAGTAAAATAGGTTGGTGTACTACTACTTCTTAGGTCCCCGTGGTAAATGATGAGAATATTTGTCCGACATCCAGTCAGGAACTTGCTCCCCATCATCGTCAAAAAACTCGTCGTCGTCATTACCGCCACCTTCATCGTCTTTTTCGACTTCGTATCCAAAACTGGCATCATCCTCTCCTATAATCGCTCTCTGGACACGCTGAGATTCTTGGATGTACGTGAGTGCTTTCTCTTCGAATGCCTTGGCAAGATCTGTGTTAAACCTTTGTTTGTAAGGATCTGGAAACATCATATCTTGTAATAACCAATTTCGATCATGGTCACCCTTTTTGAGCAGAAAAAGAAAACGATCGACGTCCTGTTCGTGCAACGGATTGGTTTCGTGTTCATCCAGTGACGACAGACAATCACTTTCCTGAAATAGATTTTCTCTTGCAAATTGGTGATAATATTCAGCTCTTAAGATTTTCGAAAGCGGGGTTGGTATCAATATTGATGTGCATTTTCGCAAAGGATTCGTCGCAAACACTGCAGGTAAGAATAAATTATTGCAAAAGATTCGTCCAGCAAAATAAATAAATTATGCGCACAGCATACACACACTTCTTTGTATTCCCACCCCACCCCAAAAAAGTAATACCTACCTGGACCGAAGTTCATCTTCTGGATCTACTGGTGGAACCATACTAAAGGTACCCATTCGTATATTTTCACTCTTTTGTGGTGAATTTTCCTCTTCCAGCCTTTGTTTCTCGCGCTGTTCGAATTCTTGCCTGTCAAATTCGTTTCCATGTCGGATCAAACGAACCGATCGCAGACAAAGACGGTAAAGAGACTTGGAAAGAAAGGCAGCTTCATCTCTAAGTTCCTTCTTGATAAATTTTTCTTTTTCCCGGAATTCTTTTATATCTTCCGAAGTCAAAGAAGAAATGGAGGCTTTGGAAGATTTGAATCGGTAATGACATATTGATGATGTTGGTCTTAGTGAGACACCTTTCGCCCTCGCAAGGCAGCTGATCTGCAGATTAACAATTCTTGGCACTTTCATAGCTGTATGTTTGCTTACAGAATTATTATCAACTTTTTATTCTATGTGATGAAAAATGAAATGGTGTACCAAGTATGATTCATCATAATTCATAATATGTGAGCACATTACTACTCTGGAGAGTTTGCTAGCATGTCTTCCTTTGTGAGCTCCAGAAACCACGACACAAGCTTTAACGAGTGTATATCTGACTTACTTTTTATCGAAAATACTACAGTACGAGTTATGTTGCCGTTGGTTTAATCCCTTCTAAACTACTGTTGGTGATTTAAATTGGTCTGCTTGGTTTGATATGAATACTACTTTTACTACTAAGGTAGGTCTAGTACATCATCATATTCCCACTTCGTTATTTTTCAATTGGTAAAGAATATTGTTTTCGGTAAATTGGAAGGTTAGGGATAAACGTCATTCCTACTAGAGTAATACCATAGCGTAGTACTAAAACATGATGACCACGACGGCCACATCATTCCCGTCAGATCCCTCCACGCCGTCAATTTTATCTTGCGTACATGAATCTGTACTTTTGGTATCTTTGTTGACGATTCTCACACTACTAGTAGTTTCTTGAATCATCAACGAGCAGCCTCGGCCTCGCATTTATTATTGGGTTTTGGGTTTTTTCAAGAATTTTTTTCTTGCAAAAATAAAATAAAATATTCGAGCAACAAAATTTGACCATGGAGGTATACAAAGAGACGATGCAACAAGTCGGAGAGGCCATTCTCAATTGGTCGGATCCCGAGAACAAATTTCGCGGTTTTACCGAGGTGAGCGAGATGAAAAGAAAGAAATAATAAAGTACAGCATGAAAAATGAAAAAGTATCACTCGAATTTATTCATTTGGGAAACAAACAGCAGTGATCTCTGGACGGACAACGTGCATTGTAGCAGAAGATTCTTTATTTCCATTCACTCATCTTTGTTGCTGCCTCTTTTGATATTATTTTGTCGCATTTTTTTATTTGAAAACAGGGATGGCCCTTGACGGATTTCACCACGGCCATCAGTATCGCTTTTGCATACCTCGGCTTTGTTCTTGTCGGATCGGCCATTATGAAGGCTGGAGTTCCTGCCATCGACCCCTATCCGATCAAATTTTTTTACAATGTTTCGCAAATTATGCTGTGCGCTTACATGACAATTGAAGGTGGATTGTTGGCCTACCGAAACGGATATACGTTGATGCCATGCAACAAATTCGACACGGAAAATGCACCCGTTGCCAATCTGTTGTGGTTGTTTTACGTGTCCAAGGCATGGGATTTCTGGGATACCATTTTCATTGTTTTGGGCAAAAAGTGGAGACAACTCTCGTTCTTGCACGTTTACCATCATTTTACCATTTTCCTGTTTTACTGGTTGAACTCGAATGTCCTTTATGATGGAGATATCTACCTGACCATTTCCCTCAATGGATTTATCCACACGGTCATGTACACTTATTATTTTATCTGTATGCACACCAGAGACCCCAAGACAGGAAAATCGCTTCCTATCTGGTGGAAGTCTTCCTTGACCATGATGCAAATGGTTCAATTTGTTACCATGATGTCTCAGGGAATTTACCTCTTGGCTGTGGATTGTCCACACTGTAGCAACCGCGTAACTGCCACCTACGTTGTGTATATTCTTTCCCTCTTTTATCTCTTTGCCCAATTCTTTGTTGCTTCCTACGTCAAGCCCAAGAAGGACAAAAAGAGCAAGAGTGCTTAAATTTTATAATTGCGACATAACATTAGCTAGAGTACTCATGCACGGAACCCAGCTTTCGAAATTTCTTTCTTATCTGGTAATGGCGGCGCAGGGAAAGGTAAAGAGGAGGAGAAGCTGACATGTTTCGCAGATAAGATCAATCGCATGTTCTGTTTGGCTATTATGTTCTGATGCTGCCCTACCAAATATCTCAACATTACATTTTTGCAATTATGGCCAACTATTGGTTCACTTTTGATTCGACATTCTAACAGCGTTTTCAAGGTTGAGTGTTCAGTACTCGGAGAAATTGTTTTCCATAAAACCTTAATCTTTCGCGAAGCAAGCAAATTCAGCGATGGCGGGTTGAAAGCTAAGCATCTATCCTTTGGGAAGTGACATGCACAACAAAGTTCAAAATTGTACTACATCTGTTGGTCTTTTCCTATCAATCTTTTAGTGTAATTAGTCACATATTTGCTAGCATTCTTGGATGGATATTCCTCCTCCTAGTTTATTTTCGTGTTGATGCTGTAGTAAAAGGAATCCAATGAACCATTACAACGGTCGAGCCACTTCCTGCAACAAGTAGCACGCCGCATTTATTAGGGCCTACGCTACCACCATTTTTTGTTTTGCTTTTCTAACCACCATCTTTTAGGGCCTGCCCAAGAGTTTCATTTGTCCACGTGCCGAGGCTTGTCCGAAGCGAGACATTTCCAACTTTTTGCGAAGATCCTCGGGAATCTCTGCCCCAACTGCCGTAGTGGCATTGCCAAGAAAACTCAAAAAGAAAAATGCCAGGATAGGACTCAAGTCAATTCCTCCAATGGGTGGAATGATTCCTCGAAAGAGATTCAAATAAGGATCGGTAACTTGGTACAGAGGCTGCAAAAAGCCAACACCTTGAGCCTGGGGGATCCAGGTCAACAAGATGCGTCCGGTCAAAATGATGTTGAAAATCGATAGAAAGTTGCTAAAGCCACCCACCGCAACTTGTTCGACAACACCGTAGCCAGGAATGGCCATGGCAGTTCCCTTCATGTAGCCAGCAACCGGAACACGCTGCACTTTACTGTTGGCTCCGTTGTAGGAGAAGTCCTTGCGGAAAGCAGCAGCAGTGGAAGCAGGATGTACCGATCGGCTGTTACAAGATTGTGGAAGGAAGACGGATCCAACAGCTCCATGAACAAGAGCCAAAAGGGCGACGAGGAAAGTACCTTGCGAACGCATGATATTGTTTTGTTTTGTGAGTTAAGTACGAGCAAGTGTGTTATTGTGTTGAGTGTAGAAGTGTATCATCGTCAGGTCGTCAGGCATCATCATCACGTACATCCAACAGGCTTTTAAAAAGTATCTACTCGCAGTACGAATTACACAGAAAATTATCTTGTGTCGACCACGTATGCGTCCAGATTTATTCACGAGTGTGACTGGTATCTTTTCTTCCGTCGCCACCGAGTCAGACTAGTCTACTACTCAGTAGCTACTAGTAGCTAGTAGACTATTCTACTCGAAATGTCATCATTATTTTTTACTTTTTTTATTTTTCGCGCTGCAGAAACCTTCCAAGCTTTTGCATATGCTAGAGTAGCGCATAGACTAACTACTTTATTCAGTTTATTCAGAGGGCTGCAACCTGCAACAATTGTTACTTATTACTGACTCCGAACAATACAAAGAATACCATCCTCTACAGCAATTTTATCAGACAGGATGCCCGAGCTTCCAGAAGTCGAACATTTCCGCCGCCTGCTTTTGCCCTTGTGCAGCCAAGATGAGATAATCGAGATCGAGCTCCTCGGACAGAATCACCAGAAGAAATTTCTAACTCCGCAACAGGCGAATCAGCTCAACAAGGAAAAACTCGTGTGTCAATCTATTGACCGTAGAGGCAAATTAATTTGCATGTCATTGGTGACAAAGTCATCGAAATCCAGAAAGAAAAACGAGTCGAGCTCGAAGGATCTGCCAAGACCAAGGTACCTCTATATTCACATGGGCATGACCGGTCGCATTACCACACCGGAACGGGTGCCTTGTTTTGGTCATATTGAATCTCGTTTGGAAGCTCCCGACGAGTATCCACCACGATTTTCTTACTTGCAATTTACTACGGCATCTGCATCGGCTTGTTTTTCGGATCCACGCAAATTTGGATACGTTGCTTTGGTTGAAAACCGCAACGAATTGGAGTCATTGGCTCCCGATGCCTTGGCAGAAGCTAACGATCTACCTCCTGATAGTTGGTGCAACTATTCAACTTGTATTAAATCGGTCATGTTGGATCAGAAAAAAGTTGTCGCTGGTATCGGTAATTGGGTTGCCGACGAAGTTTTGTATCAAGCCAAAATACATCCCCTGCAATCCTATTTGACCTTGGAAGAATCCCAGCGTGTCCAGACAACACTACAGCAAGTTTTAGAAACCGCCGTGACGACGTCCGATACAAGTTCACCCTATCCTGACCATTGGTTGTTTCATGTACGTTGGGGGAAGGGTAAAAAGACTGGTACACAAGATGCCAAAGGTAGAACGATCAAATTTATAGATGCGGCGGGTCGGACATCTGCCATTGTTCCTTCCATTCAAATACTGAGCAAGCAGGGACGAGGTCCTGTTGTTGTTGCTAAAGGCGGTGATAATGGTACAAAGAGTGGTGCTAGCAAAAAAAAGAAGCAGAAGCATATCATTGACGATTCCAAACCAGTCGCTGTCAAATCGGAAGCTTCCGTTGTTGAAGTGGTGGAATCGACTGTCATCAAGAAGGAATCCAAACGAAAAGGCAGAACCACTACTGTTGTCAAGACTTCCACAAAACGAATAAAACAAGAAGTCAAACAGGAGCCTGCCGATAGAAGAGGAGTCCGGAGAAGCATTCGGCTTTCAGCATAGTTTTACATAATATTTTGTTATTATCTTCCTGTTGATTTGTATCCTCCTTGACGGGTGTGGTCCAGTTTTGATCAACTCTGTCACCTTTTGGGGTGCCAATGGTTGCCCTCGGGTAACCTTGTGGCCCTGCGGGCGCCATAGTTGTGATCCCCGTAAATTAGACGTTCTAGTTTTTTTTAATCTTCCTGTTCATTTGAGACATGACCACATTCTTCTCTCAACCTGATTGGATTTCCCTTGACCATCTAGCTATTACTGCCATTGCCCTGTACGTTGCTAGAGATGGCGTTTTCTTGCTCTTCATGAAACTAAGAATGTTTTTGTTATGTGTATTTTTGCGGCTTTTCAGATGCTCACTAATATGACATGGAAAATAAGAATTGCGTCGTAAGTCATTCAGTTTTAATGTACAAGTGCATATATCATACTTCGGCAGGATTAATAGTCGCTCCTGTTCATTCGCGATGCATCGCCTCTTGTATATATGCGTTGCTTTTCAATGACGTTTTTATGTTCCATATTGGCCGGCCCCAATATTTACGTGGACCCCCGTATTCATCTTGTTCTCCATATTGTGATTGATGAAATCAAGTGCACTCTTTTAAACATGAACTAAATGCTTGTATATGTCATGCCAATTTTTGTTCACGAAGACATCCGAGTCGTAATTTCCCTTCATTCCTTCAATCTGCAAGTGACGGTACCCCTTGGATTCTAGAAGAGTCCTCACCGCCATGTCTTTCATCATATTTTGATTCGATGCTTCTACCACGATCATACCAAATGCGACTTTTTCAAAATCGACCGTTTGCAGAGCTGTAAATTCGGCTCCTTCAATGTCCAGCGTCCAAAAGTCGAAGAAGGTGTTCGATCCTAGTCGTTCCTCGATAATCTTGCTCAGCGATCGACACTTGACCAATGTTCCTTGGTTGGGACTATTTCCCTTTAGCCATCTCCACCGGTGATACTCGGAAGCAAATTCCCAAAAAGCACCCGTTGCTCCGTATTTGCCCTCCATCCAATGAAGATCCGATTCTTCGGCACAAATTCCGGAATGGACCAAGGCCAGTTCATCGGGACGATTGATTTTTAATGTTTCAAAATTTGTTGGAGATGCCTCCAGCAACAGTCCCTTCTAACCCAATCCATGATGAAAGACGTACGAATTACTGTATTGTATACCATCCAAAGCGCCCATTTCCAAATATGTTCCGTTGCAGAGCTTGCCGAACCATCTCATGAGCATCTTATCTTCCTCAAACTGGGATTTGTACAAACTAGAATCAATGTTCTTTTGCTGACGAGGACATCCTGCTGCAGACGATATTGGATGCCAAGAACTTGTAGCAGTTGCAACAAGCTGACTGCTCACAATATTATTATCATGTGCACTACTACTGCCGGCAAAGGCTTGTTCCTCTTTTCGTGCACAAAAAAAATCGAATGCCATTTTGGTTTCCATCAAACCTAGATATACCATTGTCAAGCCAATCAAGGAGAAGATGTGGTAGTATTTTCTCCTTTCACTGTCTTTCTTGAAGGAGATAGGATGTGACTTTGGCATGATAGAGCGTAAGTATATTCTGTTTGTTTTTTGTTTAGTTTTGTCGGACAGTCAATGTTTTTGGAGCAATAGAAGGTTCGCTTCTTTCTAGTTTGTTGTTTGTTGTTTCTTCTTTATTCACACAAAGAATTTGCTTTAAGCAATCTGTACTCTAAAATAATCCACTGTACTCGAGTACTGCACATGATTTTTTGTGCAATTCATACTGTACAACGACATGATCGAATGAGGTGAGAGATACTTTTCTGTTTTTTTTTCTTCTCATTCAGCGATACTTTTAGACTACTGGAAGAACAGGTAGTAAAAAGCTGTAATTGAAAATCTCCTAATTACAATGTAGGAGACTTTTAAAAGTCTCCTATTTCTTTTTCATTAATCTCCTAAAACTCTCCTAAATATGGAGAAAAGCCCCTAGTACTGTTGACTAGACTCTCTTAATTAGAAAAAAAATTTAATGAAAAATAAAATCTCTTAATTCTTCTAGTTAACATCTGGCTTAACAAAAAAAACTCTCCTAATTGAAAAAAATCTCCTTATTCAAAAAACTCTCCTAATGTCTCATAAAGTCTCCTAATTAAACTCTCCTTTTAATCTTATAAATATTTTTCTAAACTCTCCAACAGTAATTGAAAACTGGAGAATGGCCTCAAACACTAGCTACTCCAAGTAGTCAGTACCGGCTCTTCCTGTTGCTGCTGGCTTCTTCTTGCGATCAATTACACTGTTCTTATTTTAGCGATGAACCAACAGCTACCAGGTACCTGGTACCTGGTACCAGGTACCAGGGTACCATACTCTCTCACCATCAACGGCGGGACAATTTTTTTAGAGTCTGAGAGGAACTGTGCGTTTTGTTTTTTCGTTTCCACGTTCCCAACTACTAGCTAGTAGGGTCTAGTACTACTAGCTACTACTAGTAGTTACTACTTAGCTAGCTAGCTACTCAGTAGTAGACTACTCTACTAGAGTAGTAGTAGTAGTAGGTACTCTATTATTATTTGCTCTAGCCACCTACTAGTAGATACTAGCTAGAACGAGTGGTAGTAGGGTCTGCTACTACTGCTAGCTACTAGCAGTTGAGCATTCATCGGTCAGTGTATTATTATTTATTTTGTTATTCTTTTCTCTTCATTTCCAAATAGAAGACACTTGACATTTTACAACGAAAAACATGATTGGCACAGCGTACCCTGTCGTTTAAGTAGCTACTGGGGAGGGGATCAAGAAGAAGGAGAGACAAAGAGGAATTTTATCGTTGTCGATCCGTCTACCCTGCAACTGTCTCTCACGTGTGGACTGTGGAGATAGTGAGGAGGAACAAGATATGAAACTGTTCGACGTGCTCGAGGCAAATGACCCTTCGTCTCCTTGTGCAATCTATCACCAGACACACTCTGATGATGAAAGCGAGAATCGAATAGCGCTGACGCTGACGTATCAATCTGCCAAGAACGTGCTTCTGCAACACGAGGAGATCATTCGGACCAAAGTGAAGGACGTAGTTACCAACAACAGCACCAACACCAAAACCAACAACAGCAATCAGCAGGAAGTCGTTATCGCCATACTGGCCGATAATTCTGTAGATCTCTTGTTGGTGATCTTGGCATGTACGCGTCTGAATCGTGTTCTTCCTGTCTTGCTCAATACGCGATGGACGCATCAAGAAATAGTCCAAGCTTTGCTATCGCAAAATCGACGAGATCAAACCATTTTCATGTACGATGACAGCAATAGCAATAGCAATAGCAATGGCGCCGCTTCCGAATATGGTCAACGAATTGTCCAGGCAGCGGCTTTGTTACGAGAAAATCATTCTGGAATATCCATTATGCGTCTTTCCATGTTGACACGGACCCATCGAACCATACCAACATCATTGTCATCCACAGGAGTGCCGTCGCAGAATGACAACAGCAACAAAAAGAACAGATATCTGCCAAACAGTACAAAACAACAAGGTGATGACGATACGGCTTTGGTATTGTTTACGTCTGGTACTACCAGTGGATCGAAAGGTGTCTTGCTGAGTCATGGTGCCTTGTACATTCAAGCCTGGGCCAAGCTCCAACCTCCCTGTGCCTACGATACGCACACTCGGATGCTTGCTACGACTGTTCCTTTCTTTCACGTAGGAGGATTGAGCAGTGCGTTGGCAGTTCTCCTGGCAGGAGGGTCTCTCGTGTTTCCTCCACCACCACCATCATCATCTTCTTCATCATTTCCTGCTACTAATGACATTGATCGTCAAAAGGGATTTCGTCCGACCCAAGTACTTGCATCGCTGCGACAAGCACCTTGCTTTTCGTCGAATACGTTGGTGGTGGTCCCTGCCATGCTGACCCCTGTAATGGACCATTTGAAGAAGCAGCAGCAACAACAGCAGCAGCAGCAGAGCGAAAGACAAGAAAGGTTTTTAATGGTCCGACTTGTACTGATTGGGGGACAATCAGCGTCACCCACCTTGCTGCAACAAATCGATCAATACTTTCCGAATGCTCGCATCGTTCAGACCTATGCCTGTACGGAAGGGGCTTCGTCCCTGACATTTTGGGAACGAACAAATAATAATAATGACAAGAATAGAACAGATTGCTCATCGTTGTGTTACAAGGACGACGATGAACTCGTAGGGGACTGTGTGGGTGTTCCACCCAGCCATGTACAACTGAAATTGCTGCTACCGTCTACCAACAATGAAGGTGCTGCGTCCACAGGCAGCAGTTGTCAGCCCAAAGTGATTGCGACTCGTGGACCACATTTATTGACAGGGTATTGGCGTCGAGGAGGAGGAGGAGAAGGTGCAGCATCGTCTATTTACGCGTTTGATAGACCCCTGACACCCACCGGTTGGTTTGTAACCAATGATCTCGGGTATCAGGATGCTCGTGGCAACTATTATTTTTGTGGACGATTGGCGGATGTTATTAGGACGGGTGGGGAAACAGTTTTGGCTCCAGAAGTAGAGAAAGCGCTGCTGGCACATCCACAAATCCAGGAATGTGCTGTTTTTTCACTGCCAGATTCGAAATTTGGCGAAGCTGTGTGTACTGCCATCATTGTCGGTCACAGCAGCAGCAACAGCGAAATCCAGATTGCTCCTTCTTTGAAGGATGTACGCAACTGGTGTGCTGAAAAAGGTTTGGCGGGCTACAAGAGACCTCGGCGTTTATTTGTTCTAGCCGAACTACCACGAAACTCTTCTGGAAAGTTGTTGAAGCGTCTGTTACAGAACTACTTCAGGGGGGCTTTGGAAGCCGATGAAGCAACATCGAAATCTTATCGCAGTAAACTATAGTAGAGAAACCTCTTTCTGACATTGATGTTTTTTGTTCCTTGGAAATGAAAGTAGCTGCACTTGTACGAGGTTTACAAAAGAAGCAAGGTGACAAGAAGCCGTCTCACCATTGGCGCGCAATAAAGGGACCTCTGCTGCACCGTGCAAAGAAAGAATCAATGTTGACGCCACTTTGTCTTGGTTTCCGTGGGCTCCATGCTTCCTTTAAAAATAGTTCTCCGACAAAGTTGTTGTTGCGTTCCTATTAGTACAAAGCTACAAAGAAGCAAGCGACAGGGACTACGATTGCAGAGAGAAAAGAAAAGCTGAACCATGTGTATAGAACATGTATGCGTCGAAATACTGGAATCGTTTAAGGTTACGGTAGTCATCCTCGGCCACCCAAAAATCTGATGAACGTCCGCCTTTTTTCTTTTTTCTTGTTCTACATTTCTCCCTTCTACAAAGGTACTAAGTCAAAGAATTCCTATAACACAGCAGACCCAACAGCACGTCCAACTCAGTTTCAAACTAGCTAACTCAAGAGCCATGTCGTTGGTAGCCTCCATTTTCGGATCCGAACCAAAGGCAGAGGATCCCTTACTGGTATCCTTGTTTGACAAGACCACAACTCCTTCTGCTGCTGTTGTTGTTTCCCAGGACTCCAAGAAGAAAAAGGATGAACCAGAATCAGATAGCAGCAGTGACAGCGATGATTCCTCTTCGTCATCGGATAACAGTGATTGTAGCCCTAATAATAAAAAGGAAAACGATGCAAAAAAGAGCGATACTAAGCAGTCCAAATTGGATAAGAAGGCGGAGGATAACGTGAAAGCAAAACAAGACGATGAGACGCCCAAAATTGATTCTGAACAGGCACAGGAAACAGCCATTGTCAAAGACAGCAATGATACCCACAACAGCAGCAACAACATCAAAGACAGTCAACTCACCAGAGAGGACGAGGAAGAACGAACTGTCTTTGTCGGGAATCTCCCCCTTTCGACGACGCGTCGGTCCTTGGCCAAGGTATTCGCCGAATGTGGCAAGGTCCAATCGACTCGATTGCGATCCGTGGCTGTGGCTGGCATCAAGGTACCCCAAAATCGTGCCGGAGATCAAAATCTCGTTCGCAAAGTTTGTACCTTTACCAAACAACTGGATACGGATGCCAAATCGTCGTTGCAGGGCTACGTCGTGTTTGTCTCGAAAGAAGCCGTTCCGAAAGCTCTGGCGCTCAACAACAAAGCGCTGCAAGACGAAAGTCCTCAAGCAACGCGTGCCATTCGTCGCATTCGTGTCGACACGGCCAGTCCAGAAAATGATCCCAAACGATCCGTATTTGTGGGAAACTTGCCGTACCAAGCCGATGAAGCGACACTGGCGGATCATTTTGTCCAAGGTTGTGCTCTGGAGCCCACTGATATTCAGGGTGTTCGTATTATTCGTGACAAGGAAACATTTCAGTGCAAAGGATTTGGTTACGTCTTGTTCGAAGACTCCACCATGGTCGCAACAGCCCTACAACGGATGCAGAATTCCCTTTACATGAGACGACCCTTGCGCGTCAAGGTCTGCGGTAAGACCATCAAGGGACGACGAGGTCAGGATAAAAAACGGCATCGTGATATCGATCCTACTCCGACTACTACACGTAAAGAGAATAGGAACGATGCCAGCCGCGATGGCGATCGGAGCAGCAAACGACCAAGACAATCCTTGACTGATGATAATAAGGAGGGTGATGGCAAGAAACGCACTCCCACTCCGGTCGAAGGTGCAATGAAACGCGTAAAGAAAAAGAACAAACGAGTTCGGGGAGAAAAGAAGAAGAATTTACCACCAGGAGCCAAACCAGGAGTGAGCAAACGTGCCGCGGCAGATGCCAAGACCGATAAGCGGGTTAAGAAATTACAAAAGCGTGTCTCGAAAGGAATGGGAAAGGCTCGCAAGTCTTCTTAGGATCATATTGCTGCACTGTCGACTACTCCGACATCATTCTACCGAGATAGATATTAATGGTTAGAAACATGATTCCTTTATTGATTATTTAAAGACTACAATACAGATGCCCCCAAGCAAGCTGTCTGCTGCCTCGCAGTATGTATTTGTCATCTATTTTTTTTAGCGTTGTTTATTCATTCTATAAATACCAATCGTCGCCGAGATTTGCTCGTTTGGAAATTCTAACGATAGCCGCCACTTTTATTATTGCTTTCCGCCAAGATTGATGCACGCATCTTTATAAGAGGACATTTGCTAACTTTGTTGTTGGCAGCTGACGGTGGCATAGTAATCAAGTATTGTAATTTGACGAGTACCACAAAGATCACAACAAATTGAAATAATCCCTTCATACCGAAGGGTTGCTCCAGCATGGCATCCACGCGGCCTTCACACATGGAGTAGCCTTGTTCGTCCGTAAAGTAAGGAACAACGGTTAGCACAATACCGACGACCAAGGCAGCCACACGGCGCACCATCCTCTTACGATTGCGACGACGTGGCACGGGAGCGGGTGCACTCGCAGAGATCATTCTTGTACGACGGCTACTTTGCATCGCTTCGGCCATACGAGATTGGTACGAGATCATGGACGCATTGGCTGCACCGGCAAAGGAAGTATCCAAACTCTTCGACCACGTCGAATAGCTCTCGTCGACACTGTAGCTGGCTTGACTCTTGCCGTCGTATGTAGCATACGAATAACTGTTATCACTGGCTCGAGACGTGTTACAATCAGAGGTACTCATCATGGAACTGTCCATGGACCGATTATTTTTGTTGTACGGACTTTCTAGCGACAAGCAGCAGTCGGCAGCAATGTTATTGCTGCTGCTAGAGGGACGACCTTGAGGATAGCGATACTTCTTGCCAGCAGCCGACAAGAGACTACCACCACGATGACTGGGCAAATGGAGTTCTTGGACGGCTGCATTTGCTGCCGCGGCAGCTGACGCAGCCTTCTTCATGGCTTGTTGGACTGACATGGTAGGTGATGGCATGTTCGTATAAGCTTGCACTTGCTTTTGGGTATCGGGACTGTCCACGACCTTGACTGACACTTTGTGGGAATGATCCATTTTGTGTGATCGACGGGAGCAACTCTTTTTGGTTCTCCTCTTTTTCTTCTTGTCGGCGACAGTGATGGGATCACTGTTCTTCAGGAGCTTGCAGATACGAGGATTAGCGAGAATCTTTCGACTCAATTTGGCAATCTTGCGGGCTGAATATCCCTTAGGAATGGCCACGAGGACTTCTCCACGAACAATTTGAGCAGACTTTCCCATGTCGTCGTGATTCTGTACCAACAAGTCCAAATTATCAATTTCAAACTCTTCGGGAAAATCTGTTTCAGATCGACACAAGGCTGTATATTCTTGAACCCCCAATGCTTGCTCGGTGGCATTGGTGGGAATCATGTGCAAGACATCTCGAATGGTCGTGGTGGTGGGATTGAAATAGAGCTGAATGAGTTCAAAAATCTTGGAACTGGGATGAAGGAGCATCAAAAAGACTTTAAAGTTCATATTGTCGGGATGGTTGGAGGAAATGCTCGTAACAGATCTGGATGATGACGGTACAACAGCAACGGCAGCGGTAGTGGTCTTGGTGGAAGAAGGACGGCGTTTTCTGGATTTGGTACTACCGATGGAATAGGAATCCGACGAAGTCGTGTCGGTGTTAGTGGTAGTTACCACCAATCCGTTCTTGGTCGAGCTGGGCTTGACGGCCGAGACAAGATTGCGCGTCTTGGGACGTTGGAGCAACGTAGGTGCCATGACCAATGCCCGACGACTCTTATGGACCTCTTGCTCCATGGCCGACTTCAATGTGGGAATGGCAGGTGGTGTCTCGGTGAGCGCGGCGGCGATCTTCGACGACGACGAGGACTGAGAAGCGGAAATTTGAACAGAGAGGTTTCGGATTGCAGTTGTCTCGTCTTCATCTGTGGTATCACTGAAGGTTCGACTACTCATGCTGCGAGTGGATTCTGTGGTGTTGGAAGGACGTCGAGGACTCTTGGTCTTCCCATTGTCGTTGTTGTTCTTGTGCGCCTTGTTGTGCTGACCTAGTCGCAAAGGCGACAAAGGGACAATATGAACCGTTTTGTCCTGTTGCAATGATTGCTTCCGGCGATTCTCTTGATTGTGGTACAATTCCACTGGATCGTCATCTTCCACCACTACGGGATCTTGCTTCGACTGTTGTGGTCGGACTCGATCCATCAAGGCTTGCGGTGTGACAATTTTGGGAGACCTTTTCCTAGGTGACGCATCCGCATAGTAAAACAAAGGATTACCGAATTGATCCAATTCGACTGTCGCCGGAACGAGACGATCGTTAGGCTGTGTAGAATGACGAGGACGACGACTGCCGTGTGCCAACGAAGACGACATGGTGTTGCTGCTATTGTTTTTGTTTTGTTTTGGCAGTTGAGTAAAATTATCAAATTGTGAGACTTTTGTTCGTTAGCTTTTTTGATCTATAATGTAGGAGTAGAAATCTTGTTCTAGGTAAAGTGAGAAAGCTATTACCTGGTAGTCTACTCGTGGTAGCCGTTGCTTGTTTGCTCATTTTTTTTTATCGATGGCAGTTGCTTTTTGTTTATTCATTCCACGTTGTTTTCAAAATGCTGAGAGCAAGTGAACGTCTAATGTAATTGAGGAAGAGTACTCTACTGAACAAAATATTGAGACCACTGAACAGATATTGAGCTAACCTAAGATCTACGAGGCATTTTGTACCACACGCATCCAACAGCGCTGTTAAGGGCATTGGCGGTCATCCATAATACCAGTACAATCCAATACTACTTTCACCTTGGTGCTTGTTATCTTGTTACATATTGTTGGATAACTCCAAGCGAAACGAGAAGATACGATGGTAAGTTCTTTGATGCATCGCAATTGTTTGGTCTTGTTTAAGATAGCCTAGCTTTGTGGAATTTGAAGGTATTCAAGAGTAAGATAGCCAACCCTGGCTAAATGCTACCAACTGAGCTCTTGGATCATGACTTGGATATTCAAAGCTTGGTGTTTGGTTGCATTCTGAATTATCCAAATCGTCTTGCTTCAAGTGTGCCTGTTTATTATAAGACCGCTCTGTGCACGTGTTACCTTGTTGGCTGCATTGGTTCTCTACTCATTATTCAACTATTGACAATACCCATTACGACCAAACAAACCTTGTCGCCATTGTACCAATCTACTGTCCAACAAAAACTCTGCAAACTATCAACCCCAATGAAACCAAATACACACACACACACACACACACACACACACCTTACACTTCTTCGCACACAGCCTCTACGATTGGACATTAAAAAGAAGTTATCCGCCTCTTCGGAGCGTGTGAAATCGGTGGATCTCCATCCCAACGAATCCTGGGTCCTAGCAGCTCTCTACAGTGGAAATGTCATGATTTGGGATTACGAATCGGGTAGCTGTGTTAAATCCTTTGAAGTGAGCGAATTGCCAGTTCGATGTGCTAAATTTGTGGCGCGAAAGCAGTGGTTCCTAGCAGCCAGTGACGATATGCGATTCCGGGTCTTCAATTACAATACCATGGAAAAGGTCAAGGAATTTGAAGCTCACGCCGATTATATTCGCAGTCTCGAAGTCCATCCCTCCTTGCCCTACGTGCTCTCATGCAGCGACGATATGACCATCAAGTTGTGGGATTGGGATCGTGGTTTCGATTGTACCCAAATGTTTGAAGGACATGCACATTACGTCATGCAAGTCAAGTTCAACCCCAAGGATACCAACACCTTTGCCAGTGCCAGTTTGGATCGCACCATTAAAGTTTGGGGATTGGGATCCCATACGCCTCATTACACGTTGGAAGGACACGAGCGTGGTGTCAACTGCGTGGACTACTATCCTTCCGGAGATAAGCCCTACATTTTATCAGGAGCCGACGATCGAACTGTCAAGATTTGGGATTACCAGGTATGTACCATGTTTTGGTTGGCTGACGAAGGTGTTATCAATTTACTTTTGATGAATGCTTCATTGGTTGTGTTCTCACTCCTAAGTATCACATCTATTTTTGTAGACGAAATCGATTGTTCACTCGTTGGAAGGACACACCCACAATGTCTGCGATGTTATGTTCCACCCCAAGCTACCACTCATTTGCAGCGCTAGTGAAGATGGTACAGTCCGCATCTGGCAAAGTACCACCTACCGCCCTGAGACGACTCTCAACTACGGAATGGAGCGCGCCTGGGCTTTGGCTGCCAGTCCCGATTCCAACAAGTTGGCTATTGGTTTTGACGAAGGTATCACTTGTATTGAACTGGGCAGCGATGATCCTGTCGCCAGTATGGATACCACAGGAAAGGTCGTTTGGGCCATGAACAATGAAATAAAGACTGCTAAAGTCAGTGGTGTTGCCGGAAGTGGAGATGATGCCTTGCCCGATGGCGAGCGGCTTCCCATAGTCCCTCGCGATCTGGGAACTTGTGAACTCTACCCCCAAATGTTGCAGCACAATTGTAATGGACGATTTGTGGCTGTATGCGGAGACGGGGAATTCATTATTTACACCGCCCAGGCTCTTCGTAATAAGGCTTTCGGACAGGCTTTGGATTTTGTTTGGAGTGGAAGCGGCACTGGAGACTATGCCATCCGGGAATCATCCAACCGCATTAAGATCTTCAAGAATTTCAACGAAGTCAAGGTTATTGTTCCCGCCACCGCTTCTGCTGAAGGATTGTATGGTGGGCAAATGATTGGAGTCAAGGGAGGCGATGGAGCTATTCTTTTTTACGACTGGGACAGTGGTGAATTCGTCCGCAAGATTGATGTCGCTCCCAAGAACATCTACTGGTCGGACGCTGGAAACATGGTTTTGATTGCTTGCGAGGATTCCGCCTACGTGTTGTCACACAACGCTCAGATCACAGCTCAAGCCATTGCCGTGGGTCAAGTTTCACCTGAGGATGGTATCGACGGAAGTTTCGACCTCTTGTATGAAATCAGTGATACGATTACCAGCGGAAAATGGATCGGTGATTGTTTCATTTATGTCAACAACGTTGGGCGTCTCAGGTACAGCGTCGGTGGGCAGATTGAGACTTTAGTTCACCTGGATACCAACTCGGGAGGTGCCACTCAACACACCATTATGGGATATATGCCCAAGGAAGATCGTTTGTTCTTGATTGACAAATCTCTTAGCGTGGTGTCCTACACTGTCATGTTGGCTGTGCTCCAGTACCAAACAGCCGTCATGCGCGGTGACTTCGATGCTGCCAATGAGCTGCTGCCCAACATTCCTGAATCAGAATACACCAAGGTAGCTCGCTTTTTGGAATCGCAAGGTTTCAAGGAAGAAGCTTTGGAGGTTACAACGGATCCCGATCACAAATTCGATTTGTCGTTGGAGCTGGGCAAGACTGACCAAGCCCATGCTATTTTGCTTGAGACACCCGAGGAGGACAAGGAAGCCACAGATACTCACACTAAGTGGAAGCGCCTCAGTGATGCCGCTTTGAAAGACACGAACTTGGATCTCTGCGAAGCTGCCAGTATCGCCTCGAACGATTTCTCGGACCTGATGTTGCTGTATTCGGCTACAGGTAACATGTCGGGAATGACAAAGTTGGCCAAACTAGCTGCTGACGCCGGAAAGACGAATGTTGCTTTCGTGGCATACTTGTTGACTGGACAGGTCGAAGCCTGTGCCGATTTGCTCATTGCTACCCATCGACTCCCCGAGGCAGCTTTCTTTGCTCGTACCTACCTACCATCGCGAGTGGACGAAATTGTGTCGTTGTGGAAGACGGATCTGGCTGCTGTGAGCGAAACCGCTGCCAAGGCTCTGGCCACCCCAAGCGAAAATGCAGATATGTTTCCTGACATGAAGATTGCTCTGCAAGTCGAGCAAATGTTCATTTCTCAACGGGAGGGAACCAAGGTCACCGGCATTCCCGCCACTGACTATATGACGGCCAAGGATGATTTGGATTTGAATTTGATTGAGTTAATCAAGCAGCGTGACCAACCGCAGCCTACTCCTGAAGAACTGGCGGCCAAGCAAGCCCAGGCAGAAGCTGAAGCGGCAGCAGCTGCTGAGGCCGAGGCAGCCGCCCAGGCAGCTGCAGAGGCGCAAGCGCAGGCAGAAGCTGAGGCAGCGGCTGCTCTAGCTGCAGAGCCTATCCAAGCTGCAGATCCTGCCACTGCCACTCAAGAGGAGAAAACGCCGGCACAAGATTCCATGAATGATTTTGGTGACGATTGGTAAATCAGCAAATCAATGAAGCGGTGCTTTTGGTATCTCTCATCGTCACACACCCCACACAGATTTCTAGCACCAAAAAACAGTATCTAAAAATATTACATTCTTGTACTTTGCGCAGGTACTCCTCATTACTCCCTCAGTCTACTACTCGAGCTAGTCTAGGAGTAGCTCAAGTAGAGTAATATTATTAGTATTAGTATTAGTGGTAGCGAAGACTACTATTAGTAGTAGTAGTAGTCTACTACTAGGCACTAGCTACACCTAACTAGACTAGTCTACTTCTTAATATTCGATTAGCTGTTGCGAGTGATAGTAGCAATTAAATTTTTTCCCTAGTACTCGTGATTGAGTTCGTGAATGACAAGTTAGCAGCCAAGAGCGGATGAAAGCCTCATCGCGCGCGATCATGACGGGAAGATACGGATTCATGAACATGCGAGACTACTACTAGACCTAGCTAGAGTAGTCTAGTGTCTAGTCTACTACTGATTTTATTGATATTCCTCTAAAGTATTTTTGGAATGAATAATTCACAACAAGCCAGTATTGCTCATACTACATTGACTCGAAAAGTCATTCATCTCCCGCCATATCTATTAAATTTTCTCTCGGCGCAGCCCTGCAAGCCTTTTAACTTTTTACTAGTGAGCTCATCTGTGTGAATCGAAGGTGCAGAAGTAGCTGATTCAGTAATCCGGCATCGTCAAACAAACGAGTAAGGTTTTTGTTAACAAGAACTTACATGAAGAGGCACATGCCGAAGGATCAATTAAAAAAAGGAATTGCTGCAACCGCACGAGGCAGTGCAATAAGAAGTGACGGTACTCTTAGTCCACCGACATCAAACGCTAATCTACCAATGGACGACTCGTCCCAAAAGAAAGATGTTCCTATGCAAGCACAGGCAGCAGCCCTGTTGAAGAGCTTCATTAATTACATGAGCAGCATGAAAATGCTGGTCTTGGTAATTTTGTGCTTGCAAAATTCGTTGTTCACCGTCCTTCGTCGGTACAGTCAAGGAGTGTTGCGTGAAGTATATTCGAAACACGAAGTGCTGCTCGTGGGAGAAGTCATCAAAATGGCATTTTCAGCCTGGATGATCTCCAAGGACTTGCCAGCTGATTGTCCCAGTCTCAAGGAACGACTTCGTTATCTCGTCGAAACAAGCAAGAAGATGGTATGTTTCCGTACCTCGTACTATAAGAAGGAATGCATCGCGTCGTTGTTTGTGATGATGATGATGATGATGCTCATTTTTCTTCTTTCTTTTTGTGTAGTTTATGCTTGCCTGCATTTATGGTGCCATGAACATTTTATCGTTCGTGGCACTGCGAAATATAGGAGCTGGATTATTTACCGTCTTTGCGCAGTGCAAAATCATGACAACGGCTACTTTTTCTGCCATTTTATTGAGACGTTCCTATTCCTGGGCTCGTTGGCGTGCTCTATTCTCCTTGATGTGTGGAGTCCTCTTGTTCAGCGAACCCATTTGGGGCGATCCAAGCAAGTTTGAGTCCAAAGGAGGGAATGTCATCCTGGGAACCGTGGCTGTCTTGACAGAAGTTTCTCTCAGTGGCTTTGCCTCCATCTATTTTGAAAAGGTCATCAAGACAGACGCACTTCAATTGGGAATTTGGGAACGGAATTTCCAGCTTGCGTTGGGTAGTTTTCCAATCTATGTCTTATTCATCCTGTCGGAAATGGGAGGAGAGGTGGGTATTTTCGGTGGATGGTCATGGATTGCCTTCTTTTTATCATTGTTGGGTGCAGCAGGTGGTTTGTTGGTAGCCTTGTCCATCAAATATGGAGATTCTATTTTGAAAACATTGGCCACAACCGGTTCTATTATTTTATCAGCCTATTTGGATCATACCCTCCTGGGCGGTCCCTTGACCGCAGTCATGTGCATTGCTGGTGTTCAAGTCATTATTGCTATCTGCAATTATACGTTTGATGCAACACCTGTTGAGACCAGACCTCCGGCCGATCCTAAACATGCCAGTCACAAATTCAATGATATGGTTGATAAATCTACAGCAGGAGACGAACAGAACGACGAAGAAGTAGCTCTGGTGGCAAGCCAGCAGCAACCCCAGACGTCGAAATAAAAAATAATGAGCAATTCTGACCCAAAAAAATGGCGCAAGAAGAGATGGAGATCTCGATACTTTCTGTCGTGGGTAATATACATAACTGTACGTAAGCAAAGAAGACGTTGTATCGAGTTTTCACGTTTCTGTACGAATATGTAGCCATGAACCTATACCATTTCTGTGCCTCGATGTACACTGCATCACATAGCCCTCAAATACATGATGGAGTCCTAATTGGACTCTTATTGTTTTATACAGTACTTTATTATTGTTGCTGTTTTGTCTCCCTCCTACGTTCGCCGATGCCTGTTTTTTTTTTTTAATTTAAATATCATTGATGGAATTCCACTGCCACATAACCCTGTGTGTTGCGGCGATGCAATCACTGCAAAGTTGTCAATGAATTTACATCATCCTTCCTGTATCGTATTGTATAATCCTAATTACAATTATTTACAATTATTTGTTTCTATTATTATTATTTTTTGATAAACTACGTTTTTCATGTCGTCGATGCTGTCCGAGATCGTTTGGTGGTAGTAGAAGCACTTTCTGTTGTGGAGGATTCGTGATCGACAGATCGTCCCCGTTTGCGAGGAACGACGGTTGCCGTTTCTGTCGTGCCCGCACCACCACCACCACCAAACTTGGCTTGTACCACTTCCGATAAGGAATCGGAACGGTCACGACGATTGGACGTGGTTATGGTGGTGGGTGTTAACGAATTGTTGTTACTACTCTTGTTGTCGTCTTTGGATTTGGTATTGTTATTCTTTGTAGTAGTAATAGTCGAGGTCGAGGTATTGTTGGTTTTGTTGTTGACGTTGCTACTACTACCATGCTGTTTGTGACACTGCTTGTTGTTGTTGGATTCCAATTTGTTACTGTTTGTCTCGTCTACAGATCGCTTTCGACAAGCTTTGGATCTCGTCGTCGTCGTCATCGTCGTCTGAGCTGGTTTGGGTTTGCTGCTGCTGCTGCTGCTGCTGTTGTTATTATTGCTGGCGGTAGCTGACGTTGTGCTTGGTTTGGATTTGCAAAGCACGGGTGCAATGCGCATTTCCGCCGTAACACTCATAACTCCTGTTTCCGTCTCGACTGTTCTTGTAACGTCTGTTACTACCGCCGCAACCGCTGTTGTTTGCAACAAGTTTACCACTTCAAGTCGTTGCGTCAAAACATCCATAGCTTGTACCATGGAAATTGTTGTGCTGTCTTGCATAAGAAACGTCACAGCCTTGGATACACACACCACTTGAGCCGCACTTTCCCATTTCAATCCATATCGACTCATACATTCAAATATCTGTTGTTTAAAAACATGGTGACGTTGATGTGGTGTGAAATAGCGGAGGAGGAACATTATTATTTCATGGGTGAGATATAAAAGATTGATGATGATGACCTACTACGTAGATTCCGTACTGGTTTCTACGTAGATGAAAAAATGCTACTTTTTCTTCGTTGTTCATGCTCTAAACACAACAGTACAGGTAGCAGTAACTTACCTCATTGTCACTACTTGCTGTCGTGTTAGCAGTAGTAGAAGCAGCAGCACTACTAGTAGTAGCAATATCAACACTCGTAGCAGCAGTCGTAATGCTACTACTATCAGCAGGAGCAGTAGCGGTGGTCAATGCCCGCAACAGAGCAGCCGTAGCACGTTCCCGAGAAAAGCCTCGTTCCTTCATCAACACATCAATGCCGTTTGTGACACTAGCAATAAATCTACGTTTAGCTTCCACCACGGGAGAGGAGGATGATTCGTTGGTAATGTTATCATTGGTGTTGCTGTTGTTGGTGCTGAGTCGATGACGTCGAGAGGACCGCTGTTGCGGCGGATGCGATGAAGCTGTTGTTGTCATGTTTTGATGCTTGATAAAAGTTTTCTATTGATTGATTTGGTGAGTACTTACAACAACCAGATTACTCTTCTTTTGTTATTGTTGTTCAATTTATGTGTTGGTGACGCTTGTTAATTATATTATTATAGGTTTGTATACACAGTCGCACTGCCACTACCACTACCACTAGCTGGCTGCACCGTGGAGGCTCGTGTGATTGACACAAGTAGATAGTGCTTTAAAACGGCTTTTGGTTTGTCTTGCCTTGTTTTTTGTGGTGACTTACGCTACTACTAGCTAGCTAGCTAGTAGTAGTTGTCAACGCTACTATGCTTCACGTTTGAGACTCATACGCATATTCGTACCTGGTACGAGTGGTAACATGAAGTGATGAATAAATCAAATTCGAAGAACGAATTCGATTTGAATGGTGAGAATTCCGAAAACATTAAAACCACCCGGAAACCCAATATTGCTCATGCGTCGTGATCTTGCACAGGAGCTTTGCCGCATCTACTGTACTAAAAAATGAAGAACGAATAATCAATAATGTAATATTATTTTTTCTCTTCTCGAATATTATGACTATTACACGCCGCCTGTATGCAAACATTTTTTATTGCTATCTTTACTGCCACGAAAAAAGCAATCAACGTCTCCGTTACCGTTCGCGATATTAATACGAGAAGCGTCAAGCGTCAAGCGCTAGTAGTAGAATGTATCTTTGTTTCTCTTTCGATCGATTTTTCGCTGTGCATAAAAAATAATGCAAACAATTTAACAAGCGGTAACGTAGAGCAGCATGCCACCAACACAGCCAATACGCAGAGTCTACATTTATTATGATAGTAGTTGATGGTGTATCACACTTTCATTCCATTCAATACAAAGAAATACGTCGAATTTGCCCCTCCCATCAAAAAATAATATATTCTCTGTGCGGCAGTAGTGTTATACAGAAGGTGGATTGTGGATGGATCCTTTGTCGTCCTCCTTCTTTTCCTCTTCTTGAACATTGCATTTCGTTTCTTGTGGTTGTGATGTCTTTCCTCCTGTGGCTGTTTTGGTAATCCTATGTGGATTGCCTCCTCCTCCTCCTCTTCCCAAAAAAATTAGTGAAATCACCAGGTGAAAGAATTTGAGCATCCATTCCTGTGGTTGTTCCAACAGCACACGACCGACTGTTTTTTGAGTTGCTGTACCATCAGAACCGCAGCATTCTGTATCATCGTTGTAGCTCAAATCGAGATCTGGTACGCCGCTGTCATCAGTGTCGACTCTTATTTCTTCTGCACGAGAGTGGTGGTGGTTTGATATGTTTGATGGATTGGCGTTTTTTTTTTGTGGTTTGCAAATGAAAGTTATTTGAGAAAGAAGGATGGATGACTCGTGCGAAGGAGCAACAACAATAACCATGGAAAGCAAACACAGAAAATCGAATTGCTAGAAGAAAATACAAACAGTGTTTTGCAGGAAAACACACACACATACCTTGCTGAGCGGACACGTCTTTGGATTTTTCATTACCATCTTTTTCTTTTGCATCGCATGGTTGCTTAACCTTATCGACATTGACAGGAGAAAACTTGGGCTGTTCTTTGGGTAGACAGATTCCAAACACGTGGCAGGGATTTCGAAAGGTAGTAGCCGTATTGGCAGCACGACGTGATGGAGGGATGAAATCGATCGGTTTGTTGATGTTGGCAGGCTGCTGCGTGGTTGTCATGATGGCACTCTTTTGACTTGAAATATAAACTTAAATTATTTTAATAACTTCAATTGAAGAAACAAAGTATGCAATAGAGAGGCAACCAAGTCGAGGGGTGCACGATGTCGTGGAAAAGTTTGTGGCCGTGTTCAGAAAAAATGCTAGAAATAATTCAAATATTTTAAAGAATATTGTTATATTATTATTTTTCGTCGTCTACTAGACTAGTATTATAGTAGACTACAGTAATAGTCTCGTACCGCCAGGTACCAGTAGTACTGCACTACTACTGCCTCGCTCCTGCTAGCTACTACTGTAGCCAGTTATAGTAGTAGTAGACTAGTACCATACTGTGCAATAGAATAGTGCTGCTGTTCGAGAACAGTACTCTTTACTCTCACTACTACTAGAGTACCTAGTCTACTAACCGAGAAAAGGTTTCCACTTGACTGACGAGTGTGCATCCTTTCTTTTCAGAAGTTGTAAAATTTAGTGTGCGCAAATCTTTATTATTTTTTATTCTATTACTCCGTATTGGAATAGCTACGACAACTATTACTAGTAGACCTATGGTAGTAGAACTGGAGTAGAGCATCAGCCACTCTCTAGCTACTAGCAGAAGGATTAGCTACTGTTGATAGTAGTGATCTTCTCATACGCATATGCCTTTTTAAATAATGAGCTAGAGAAGAGGCAACACCGGAGTCGCCTTGGAGAATACTCGAAATTTCACCAAAATCCACTTGTAGTTCTACATTAATTCACAAATTCATGCGCCTCCTTAGTTCGTCCACCACTTCGGCACGTATCATCTCCATAAAAATACAAATAACGGTAGTCCCTTCGAAGCTATTCGTCAACACGGATGAGCAACTGTTCACCACTGTTGTCATCCACGCCGTCATTGTCAGTGTTGATCCAAATTTTTCCTCCCTTGGTAACGGCTAACCCTTCCACTTTTTCAATAATAGCGCCATTATAGGCGGTGATAGATGGAATCAAGTCGCGGAAAAATACTTTTGAAATGGTGGATCCATCTTCGACGGAAAAGTCTCCCAAGTCAATGCTGAATAGTCGTTTAATAGCAGCATCTTCTCCTCCCTGATTGTCTCTCTCCAAAACAAGAAACTGACCATTTCCAAGTGGAGCAATATCCGACAAGCCGACCCAACCACCATTCTGAGATTCCGGCTCATCCAAGGGGTAGAAAACAAACTTCCACTCTTCTGTTTCTGTATTGTAGATACCGAGGCGAGGGTTTGCGTCGTCTCCCCAAGCACGTTGCTAACAAAAAGATAAATAATGAGAGAACAAGAGCGGGGGAGAAGCAAACAATTCAAACACACAGACATGGGTATGATTGAAAGAAACAATTACTCACAAAGGCAACCACCACATAGTCTCCATCTTCTGCCACCCCCTCAAATCCAAAACGGACTTGAATGGCATCCACCTCAGTTGGCAAACGCACCACTTGCTCGATGGTTGCCGTTTCATCCAACTTGAAAAGAAGATTTGGGCTTTCGAAAGGGCGGGCTTCATCACCAATAGTGCCACTACCCTCGTGTGCAAGCCAAAAGCCACCCTTGCTGGAAACAGCAATACCTTCAGGGTCAATATTGACAGTGTTATCGTCATTGATTAGAGAACCTACCATGCCTTCATCTCCCAAAGCAGAAGCAAAGACTCCGTTGGAATCCACAACATGCATTGCTTTTGTGATGCGGTTCGGTTGGGTCGATGTGTCGATTTCAAAAATACGATTCTTCTTGTAAAAGCTGTCTTCAATAGAGTACAAAATCGGATTATCGTCCTCCTTTTTTTCGATCACAATGGGGGCCGTATCTTCTTCTTCTACCATATCTTCTTCTCCTTCTTCTACAACATCTTCTTCTCCTTCTTCTACAATATCCTCCTCTCCTTCTTCTCCCATATCTTCCTCTTCTTCCTCTGTCGTATCTTCCTCTTCTGCTGCTGTATCTTCTTCTTCTGCCATATCTTCATTTTCTTCTTCTTCTGCCATATCTTCATTTTCTTCTTCTTCTTCTGCCATATCTTCATTTTCTTCTTCTGTCGTATCTTCTTCTTCTGCCGTATCTTGTTCTTGTTGCTGTTCTTCTTCCTCCTCGTCGAACTCTACAACAGGGCTTTCTCCCTCTAGCTTGCGCGACCTCAGTCTCCTTCCCACGGAAACTTTCCTGGGCACGTCATTCTTCCGAAGCAAGCCATCTTTGGTCAATTGGCGTCGCCTTTCCATGCGATACGGTTCTGCAGCTGCAAGACCGCTCAGCGCACTAAAGGGAATCGGGTTTCCATCCTCACCTTCTTCTGATACAAGTGTAGGGTAGACTGCATCCAGATCAGAGCGTTCATAAACAGTAATACCAGCGCGGACTTTACCACCACGATCGTCAACTTCACTGGCCACAACATAGAGGTTTCGCTCTGGGATAGCCTTTCCACCCTCTGGTTCGAGGCCAGCAGGTAGAGCTTGTAAAAAAACAGGTGCACTGGGGTCGGAGATATCGTATACGAAAATCAAGCTACTTCGTTCAGAATTAACAAAAAGAATGTGGTCTTCACCAAAGACAGCAAACTCCACGTTCTCCGGTTCATTGCCTTTTGCGAAGAAGGCGTTCTGGTGAGTCACGCGTATTGTTTACGGCAGAAATACTTGAACGACACGAGCAGGAAAGCTTACCCTTGTTCTCTGCGCGGCCTTCAGGATAATGTCCATACTTGATAGCGAGGGTCTCTAACTCTTCAGCACTGGTATACACAATGTTTCCTTCCTTATCATAAACAGTAAAACCACGAGTACCTCCCAACCAGTCTCCTTCATCGGACGTTACAAAGTTCTCGGTGCTGATCCAAGTGACACCATCAGGCTCTCGAGGAAGGTCTGACAGAGTTGCGCTGGAATTTTGGTAAATCACATCGTTCTCAATCACGTCAATGTTGGTCAAGTCAACAGTGCCCGCTGTAAAGCTGGAAATGACCGCCTGGGCTTCTAGATCTATCAAGACAATTCCATTATTTTCTTGAAGCGTCAAAACGCAAATGTTGTCGTCATTGATGTCTACGTACTCAGGTTCAGGATCATCAGGCTCGACTGGTCCATCTAGACCAGTGAGCTCAACCTTAGACAACTCCCATTCCATAACGTCATCACTCTCGGTTACAAGAATATTGAGGAATCCTGCGGGAAGCTGTGGTAGCCCCCCTCCATCTTCGAGATCTTCATTTCTTTCATTTTCGATGGCGATGGCCACAAATCGTTGATCCGGCGAAATAGCAACACTGTCGGGCTGTCCTTCCAGGTCCATGGTCCTCAGCACTTCCTGGGTATCAATATTGATAATATATAGGACGCCCGAAACATTCACAAAGTCGGGGGATGTGTTGACGGCAACCACAACATAGTCTCCCGTGACTCCCAAAGAAGTGGGTTCTCCTCCTACGTCCACAAATCCAAGAGGCGCAGGATTGTACGGATCTGCAATGTCCACGAATCCAACGGCACCTGATTCGGAATCTCCATAGATAACGGTCAATCCATCTGTAGAAACAGACAGGATTTCCGCGTTAGTAACGTTGTCAGTGTTGCAAGTAGGGTCAAGCTGTCGGCACACTGGGAAAAATGCAATCCGGTTAAAGTTCAAACCCGAAACAACCCTCTGCTGCAGAAGGTACAAGAAGGACAAGAGGACGACGAGGAATTTCATTTTGGATTATTGCCGTACAATAACAGAATGTAAAACAATGGGATGGTGATTCTTTGAATATATTTGTTGGATTCTTTAATCGATTTGAAGGCGAAAGATCGGCACTTTGAATCAACAAGGAGAAGAGATTCACCAAATATTCATCAATTGATGCTAAATAAATGTGCGTAGATCATTATTTAAAAAGATATTTTGATGAAATCAAAATTTCATTGTGATTTCAAACGAGGTCCGGGTGGACTACAATGTTATCGTTGAATATGTCCATCATGGCGACTACTCGAGTAGATACTAGCTAGTAGAGTACCAGGTAGTAGTAGACTACTGTAGTAGACTACTCGGGAGTAGTAGACTACTCCCACCTGCCTATGAAGAACTAAGAACACACACCATACAAATATCTACTATCTGTATAATTTCTGCTGTCATGAGATTTTACTTGCCAGTAATAGAACTCCCCAGAGGTGCCTGTTGGAATATCTGGCTATTCGCTCTGAGATGTGCAGGCAAAAATCAAGATTAAGTAACGCTGCTACTAGTAGCTAGTAGTACTACTGAGTCTCATCTAATTTAGACGCACATGGATGCAACATGCCACATGCAACAAAAAGGTCTAAGATATCATCATCTTTTGACATGCTGTAAATTTTAAATTTCTCAAGAAAATCCCGAGGAATTTTCGCCCCTGGCAACAATAACACACGTCTGGTTTATTACTACAAGGTCACGAGCTATTCGAGTACAGAACACTTTTTTATCACCTCCGACGAAGATCCATCGGCAGAAAGCACCATCACAGTTACCAACCAACGACAGGAAGAGATGAGGAGACGTATTCAGTACTACAGTACGCGGCGCCACTTTCTCTCCAGCTTGTGGCGCGCGTTCGCCTGCGTCCCGGTATAGAACGATTGTATGGAAGATGGCAGAGGAGAAAAGATCCCACCAGATTTTGGCAAATGAGGCCTTGCGATGATCGCGGAGGTTCAAAAACTTCGACGAACGATGCAAGCTACCTAACGTACTACTCCTATACTCGAATACGTACACTATTACCTACGTACCAGATACTAGTAGTAGCTGCTAGAGAGCTATCCCTAAGTAATAACAAAAAGTTGATGTTAAGTAATGTAGATTTCTACCTGGTAATTTTTTAGCGTACTACCAGTAGTACTCCGCCTACTACTAGTAGTGCCAGGTGATGCGTACTAGCTACCGTACTCTTGGTGGTAATTCTGGATGGACTATTTTGGCACATTTACCATCCTAAATAATATCAAAATTAATGGCTGTTTATGGTATTATTACACTAGCTAGACAGGTGATCTAACTAAATACTCGAGTACTACGTACCAGGTACCACTTCTGTAGTTTTCCACCGACCACGTCTTCAAGTACTACTGTACTTAACTGTACTACCATACTACAGTAGAATTTAAATAAGTTAAAAAGCATCGGCACTCAAACACATACTGTACCTGGTACAGTACGGCATGAGGGAAAGGGATAATCAAGACTAAAAGACTTGACAAAAGTAATACTCCGAGTAAAAATTGAATGAAGAATACTGTTTTTTGCACTTTGCACATACGAAAAAGCAGATGATTTCGGCTTGTCCAATGACGATGAAGCCAATCTCATCTTCTTCCGCCAATCAACCACAACTTATTCAAAGCATTGACAATACAGACAAACCTCTGCACAGCCAAAAGTAATCGCATATCCCGCCCCATCGAAACCAAAGAAAGCACACTTTGGATCATGATACTAACGACGAATTATTCTTGGCGTTGGTTTCTACTAATACTACTACTAACAGCATTAGCGATTGGTCCTGTTTCTGGTCACAGTAACACAACTACTATTAGTAGCGTGCGCATTGCACGCGAAAATAATAACGCTCCCACACAAAGTCGCATTGTGGGTGGTACAGGTGTTCCGTCAAGTCAATATCCATTCTTTGCTCGTTGGAGTGTTGGATGTGGCGCCACGTTGGTCGAGACCGATATGCTGTTAAGTGCTGCGCACTGCTACACAGGTAGTGGCGATTTCGGAATGGTCAAGTTTGGATTTGGCAAACTTTATAGCGTCGAATCTGTCTTTGTTTATCCTGATTTTAATGGCGATTATAATGGTCGACCGGAGAATGATTTCATTCTCTTGCGCCTGTACGAGCCAGTACCAGCCACCATTGCTACTCCGGTTACGTTGAATGATAATCCCAATTTTCCCGATAGTAGTGACGACTGGTTAACGGCGATCGGGTACGGATCGCTGAACGAAGACAGTATGGAGCATCCCGATGTATTGCAAAAAGTTTCGGTTCCGTACCTACCGACGACGGACTGTCAATCGTTGTGGCAAGGGGAGACCATTAATGTTCAAACGGAATTATGCACCATGCACCCAGACGAAGGATTTGATGCTTGCTTTGGTGATAGCGGCGGGCCTTTGCTGACCTCAGAGAATGTTCAAGTCGGCATTGTTAGCTGGGGTGACGGATGCGGTCGGAAAAATTCGCCCGCCGTCAATGCCCGAGTGTCTGCCGTTGTGTCGTCTTGGATTCGTCCGCAGATTTGTGAGCATACAAATCGGATCGTTCCTCCGTCATTTTGTCAGGCACAGCAAGCGCCAGAACAGCAAGGAAACTCGGTACAATCGCCCCAACTGGCCAAGCAGAAGAAGGATCCCGCCGATTTGGATGCCAAGTGCGCTGGGGCTACGGAGGGGTATGGAGGAGTTGCTGGTCAAACCAATTGTCGGCGAAATAGCGGTGGTCTCCGTCAACGACGCAAAAGGAGACTAAGGGGACTAGCCCTCAAGGTCCAACACTAAAATAGAAGCTTTATTTTAAAAAAGAAAGTAAAGTTGTGCGCCCTCTTTGTATCGGCTCGCGTCATTGTAATCAGCGAGTAAGATAATGCAAATAGTTTAGTGTACCGTACCTCGTCATTATTTCGTCGTTTATGAAATCGCAAGACTGCTATGCTCCACACTTGCAAGTCTGCACATTGCGAAAATAGGACGTCAGCACCGTCTTGGCCTCCCTAACAAGCACCTGTAAATTATTCGCGGGTTCTCCTGTTCCATGCGTCAAACAAAGAATAATTCGCTTGCTGTCGTCATGGCGGCTGTCGGGGCTGGCATAGGTGTATGCCAAAAATGCTTTGGGACTATCAGCACTGGCATTGACAGCGTCTACCAAATCCTGATTCATGGCATTTGTGTCGATGCGAAGGTTTCGTTCAATTTCTTCTTCAGTATATCCATAGACTTTGGTGCCAGTCAATCGAAAGTACTGAATATCAGTCATATGAATGTCATCATGCTGGTTCTCAACCAAGTCGAAGAACTCCGAATATTGCTGTAAGTTCTGAAGTGCAAAACTATTCTCCTCTCCTGAAAGCGCCTTAACATCTCTTCCTTCCGCGAGACAATCATAAAAGGCCCTTATTATAATGTCCATGTGATTGTCGTCGTTATCGTTTGAGGCAACACTTTGTTGTCGTTTGCCGATCAGTGCTATTTCAGAAGAGGGTGGTCCAGTCCATTTACCTTCCAGGGCAAATCCCAAGCGACCCCGTCCACTCAAATGCACCACACATCTATATTTACGCAATTCCTGAATCCATAAGACTCCCTTCATTCGTACCAATGCTTGTGCCGGACCTGTTAAAAAGTCGTGCAATTTCTGCAACGACAGGGGTCGTTCGGTATTGGATATACTCGCAGAGACGAACGTATCCGTGTGATGTTGTTGATAATTGTTCTTCACGGCACTACTACTACTACTACTACTATTACTACTTGTGACACTCCTTTGTCGCGACGCTAACGACCTCAAAGCTCCACCTGTTGCCGACACATAAATGGGTACCTGAGTAGCTTCGTGGGAAATGGGAGCACCTTCTGAAACAACGTGATTGGACGGAATATGAACATCCAAAATATCGGACAAGGGAATGTGGCAGTGCTTTGTTGTGTGAATGACAGCTGTGTCATTCAGGGACCGAATTTGAGCTTTCAATTGCGACAACAGTGCTTCCTGTCGCCGTGCAGATTTGTCCTCGGATTCCGCTACTATTAAATCCACCTTGTTGATTAAAACGACATCGGCACACTGGATCTGCGTGACTTCGGTCTGTGTCATCTTATTGCTGCTGGCCGAATTTGTGGTCGAATGGAGCAAGGTATCTGCGTCAACAACGGTTACAACCGAATCTAATCGAGCTCGATAGAGTTTTCCAAATTTGGCATCCAAGCTTCGTATGACGCTCGTTGGATCCGTAACGCCCGATGTTTCAATGACCAAATACGAAATATCTTGTTCGCTGGTGGTGCTACTGTTGTTTGCAGGATCCAACATCTTCCATACCGCTTCTTGCAGATCACCCAACAGGTGACAACAGACACATCCATTGCTCAACTCGACAATTTCAGTACTGTTACCCTTGGACGACGTATGTCGAATCAATCGTTCATCAATGTTAAGTTCGGCAAAGTCGTTCACAGCGGCAGCAATTTTGAGATTACGACTAGACGTGAGAATGTGTTTCAATAAGGTTGTTTTGCCACTGCCCAATCGGCCTGTAACGATGGTAACGGGCAATTGTCGTTCGGCGGGAGAACAAAAGATGCGAGTATTTTCGGCGTGCAGAAACAAATTAACTCGAGTCGCCTCCAAGTCCTTGTCTTGCTTGTTGTTGTTACCTTGGTCTATTCTGGGCCTTGTTGTGTTGTTGGAGCTTTGGGTTGTCATCTTATCTTCTAGAGTAAATAGGCCACTTCTCACCTCCTATTACTAATAAGTTCGATGTGAGGCAGGGTCAGAGAGAGCTGTTTTACTTGTGTGCGATCTTGACCCTTTACTTGCTAGTAGGGTTAAGGACTTCGCTTCAGATCCCGAATCATGATAGGAGTCGTGTCTCTACGACCGGTACTATCAGTACCTGGTAGAGTTTTGAAAACATTTATTTATTACGTACAGTAGTATGAATGAAAGTGAAAATAATATTTGTTTAACAAAAATTGTTTCAGTGTGAAAAGCTACCGGTACTACTCCTGTAGTTAGCTAGTGTACTACCTGGTACCAGGTAGTCCTAAATCTGCAGCAAAATCGTTGAAAGCTGGCGCATGCTGCTTCTTGATTCTGGTAAGTAGTAACACCAATAGTAGTTAACGGCCTCTAAATTTGTTAACTTCGTTTCGTCTGAATACTTGGTACTACCTGGTACCTGGTAGGAATACTACTACTATCAAGTAGTAGTACTCGTACTGCTAGCTGTACTAGTACTACTAGTCTAGCCTTAGTACTAATCTTCCCTGCTGGCTGTAAAATAGACGTACAATACGATAATTATTGTGACAGCAATCACACTCGCATTCGTCAACAACCACTCACACAACCACTACCAGCTAGTCTACCACTACCAGTACTACTAGAGTACCGTACCACAAGACAACAACATAAAAATAATAGTATCGTCACATGCACATAATAAGAGACATCACCATGAGAGAAAACCCAGATCAGGTAAAGCAAAGGAATTATCATCATCATCAACAACAACAACAACATCATCATGACAAAAATAATCATGATGATCATCAACATGATGATCATTCTGAAAGACATCCACTGGAAGACTGGTTAGGTACCAAACTACTTCGTGGGATTACCAAAAATCGCGATCCGTTGGAATACAACTTTCATAAAAGTTTTAACGAAGGACCTACGATCGGTACTCGAGCAGCCTTACACGATAAAGACCTTATTTTGTTGTACTTTTCGGCCGGTTGGCATTCTTCTTGTCAACGATTTACCAAACAACTGGAAGAATTTTATCGACGAGCCAAGCACGACGAATCCGAAACCAAGAAACACGATAAGAAGCAGCATGATGAAAATAAAATTTCAACCGCAGATCAAGCAACGTCACCACCACGACCACGACCTGTTAAATTGGAAGTCATTTACGTTAGTGCCGATCGTGATACCAAAGAATTCGAAACTGTTTTTGATGCCATGCCATGGCTGGCCGTCGATTTTATATCCATCCACGTTAAGAGCAAGCTGACGCAACAATGTCACGCTACCAAGATTCCTACGTTGGTGGTTATTCGTGGTGCAACAGGACTGTATGTAACAGATCAAGGGTGCGAGGAAGTAGCAACCGTCATGGAAAACCATGATACAAAACAGGATGCGACGAACAGCAATGGTCAAGACAAAGTTGTCCAGTCGTTGCTGCAGCATTGGATGTCGACAGAATCAGTTCCCCTAGAGGATGCAACCTTTACAAGTGGACGGGAATGTACAATATTGTGAGAGATTTTGTGAGTTTTTCAGAGACAGCTCGGGGCGATGATAGCAGTAATAGACAAAACTGTTTGTACTTACCATTAATAAATACCTATTTACAATTTACAGTTGTATCACACACTTTGTTCAAGCGATTGTTTTGTGGAACATAACTATCAAGTATTGAAGTTATTTGCGGTGCTGTTGAATTTCGGCAGTTCGAACGTCGTCCCTCCGAGCTACTGTACCAGCAGAGTAGTTGAGTACGGATACTTGTTGTCAGTTTGCACCGCAAAAGAATACAGTAACTCCAAAATGTTTGGGTGTGCACCACTATCAACTATAGATAGCCAACCCTGTTCTTTATGGATATCATCTTCGGTTGTGATCAACCATAATAAAGGTACCGAAGTCCCAGTTGCACACTGGTGTGGGTGCCATATTCCTTCAATCAGATTTTGTCCAAAATACAATAGGATTAGCGTTCATGGGAGCTGACGTTGCTCAGTCGTCGCTCACAAGATCGCATTGAACTTGGAATCGCGATCTCGTGTTTATCCATCTGCATGTTGAAAAATAATTACTACGAGTAATTATTATTACTGAATAATAATGATTGTGTTGCTTTCAGATCTTTTTTCCTAAGTTGGCATTTTTTTCTTCGAACTTCACTTGAAAGTAACAGTCAACATGAGAAATGCACCCATTTCATTTGTGCTGTGCTTCATAGCTGCTGGGAGAGCACAGGCCTTCATGGCTTCCTACCAACAAAGTGTCCTTACATCATCATTTCGATCTACTACCAAGCAATATTTTTTTGATTTTGGCAAAAAGAAGGAAGAATCAAAAGTACTGGAAGTGCCGACACCGACAGATGCTTCAACAACAGGTGCGGGAGATGAATACTACGAGGACGATATTGTGGAAAAAATCTTTGGTTTCTTTTTTGGCAAAAAGGAAGCCGAACCACTGGGCTTGAAACGGTTTGGCAGGGATCGCTTTCCTGAACAATATCCGGCGACGACCACCGAATGGGCCGAACCCGTATCTACTGACGATAAGGAAATGGCCAAACTGCGGCCCCTGCTAAAAAATACCAATTTGGAAGAGAGAGCACTTAAATTAGTTTACAATGCCAATCGCAATGGATGGACTCCCCAGAAGTTTCATGCGGCAGTCGACAAACAGGGACCATCGTTGGTAGTATGTACGACTCAAAGTGGACTGGTATGTGGTGGATATAATCCCAAAGGTTGGGTATCGTACGGAGAGGCTCGGGGTTCCATTGCGGCCTTTTTGTTTCGTTTCAACGAAGATGGGACCATTACAAAATTGAGAAAAGTGGGAGGAGCATCGTTGGCACAACTGGACGAACCGGAGAGTGGACCAAAGTTTGGAGCCGATTCCCTCATCATTCCCCTGGGCAAGGAAAACGATCGAATGGCACGGAGTAAATTGGGTTCGTACTATGAACGATTTGCCGACGGAAATAACTCGTTATTTCGGGACGCAGCAGCCGTGCAATTGAAGGAACTGAAAGTCTACCAAGGTATCTACGGGCCAGACGAGTACATTCCTTTTACGGATGCCGAACCCTTTGCGTTGTACTAAATTATTATATTATTTATGAATGTTTACTACAAACCAGCAAAATTGAAATATCTTTTGCATTCTAGGAGCAGCAATCTTATTGTTATTTCCGAAAGGCCGATTGTAACACAATAAATTATCTCCTATAGGACATTTACGTAAAGCGACAAGAATCTCGCCTTCTTAAAGCAACATTTTGCCATTTCGAAATTCCATTTGCATGGAATAATCATCTTTCGAATTAACCAGAATCAATCACCGATCAAACCAGTGGATTGTTATTGTTGCCGGTAGCCCATTGTCACTTTTTCTCTCACATCCTGTATCATTTTCCACCTCCTGCTGTACGAATTATCATCTCCATCACAAATTACGGACATCTTGCCAATTCTGGTGTCACCATTTATTTCATTTCAAATTACTTCATACTCGAATCATCCACAATTTTTCCTAAACGAAACCAAAAATTACAACTCGGAATTTCCTCCCTCCTCAGCGGGAGGATCTGCAGGAGCATCAGGAGGGATCTCTTCTTCTTCTCCTGCGCCTGCTCCTGCTCCTTCTGCTGCTACGTCTGCTTCCGCTTCCGCTGCTGCTGCTTCTTCTGTTGCTGCGGCTGCTTCTTCTGTTGCTGCTGCTGCTTCTGCTGCTTTTGCCTTGGCTGCCTCACCAGCAGCTGCAGCTGCCTCTTGTTGTTCTTGCACTTCTTTTAATACCTCTTCGGTAACTTCTTCCTTGGGCATGATTTTGACATTTCCATTTCCCATGCCAATGTCAATACCCATTTCTTTCAACATTTCGGGTGTCAGATTCAGCTGACCATCCTCGCCCATGAGTCGTTTCATCATTTCCGCATCAATGGTAGCAGATTTTGCCGTTCCGTCGTCAGGACTCTTCACTTTGGCCGGTTTTGCTGATGTTGTTGTTGTTGTTGTTTTGGCGGACTTGGGATTTGCCTTGGGGGCCTTGGGAGGGATGTGGTTGACCCATAGAGCACACAGAATCATCAATAAGATAATGACACCGGCAGCGTACGGAATCAATTTGAAGCAAGCCTTTGGTTGGATTGGATTAAATTGAATTAAATTGAATTGGAAGTAATTGTTCATTATTTTTAAGAGTCAAAAGATGAACCCATCCATTTGTATTGTATGGAGTATGGAGGAGATAACAGTTGTCGGTGAGTGTCAAATAGAAGAGGTGCCTGTCACATTCACACAACCATGTTTTGTATTGATGTAGTAAGCATTGATCTACCAGGTAACAAGAATGCTGCGACTTGCAGAACCCCAAATCCAACTAACTAACAGTCATACTGCAAACATAGACGATGACCAGTAAAACCTATAAAACCCCACACTAGTAGTATTGAAAAGACTCACCTCTCGTGCTTCTGCTTGCTCTTTCAGACGCTGCGCTCGCTCTTCCTTGGTTTCAACCCGATCTTTCTTTTTCTTGTTCTGCTTCGAATGTGCCATGATTCAATGGTGTTAAATTATTTTTTTATTATTATTTTTATATTATGAAATAGTAATAGTACTCGTCGAGTACAATAGTTCCTTTTGGCTTGATTGAGAAGCCTTCTTGGCAACGAGGCTTGATCGCGATCGCGCTGATGAGAGGATGATGGTCGCGTAGCTCAGCTTTTTAAAAAGTTTGGATACCGAAGACATAGATAGACATTGGCCACTGACGAGTATAAAGCCCGGGTGGTTGCCCGAAGAATACGATGTGCGACCAACACGTGGATTGAAAAAAAAAGAAATCACCACCATGAACTTTTTTAACAACGACATCAAGAAGATGATAGTAGTACTGTAACAACAATCCCAAAAGTGTAGAAGACTACCAGGTAGACGAGTGTATTTGGTAAATCAAACATCAGCCATCCAATCTCTGTGAAGTTTGCTTCATCGTGCTAGACAACTAACACTACATACCATGCACTAGCTACTCCTACTAGCTAATACAGGAAGACTATTATTGAAGACGAATACACATGACATTTTCCAGTAATTTCTATCATCTCAGTGCATGCCATAACTTGAGTATCATGACGAAACGTTTGCGATGGCTTCTTCTTCTTCTTCTCAGCAGCATGCCTTCCTTGACGTGCTGTTTTTCAACGCTCTTGCCATCGTCGGCTTTGACATCTTGTGCCAATCGACAATCCATAATGTCACCATCGGTATCAATTTTAGTATTACCACTATCATTATCGCCTCCAAATGCATTACCACGACGAACAACACGAACGACGACGCTTTGTCGCATGGTGCATAATCCAATGGCCTTACGGAAAGGCATTACTCTACCATTGTTGGATATACCAGATCGCATTTATTATGACAATGACAATGATAAAATCAACGACGACGCAGTCGTCGTACTGCCCTTACCGTCCGATCATTTACCGACCGCACTTCGCGATTTGAACATGTACGGTATGGAATTACGGAGACCCGTTCATAGGATCCTGTTGGAAGATGCCATCAATCGGGCCAGTACCGGAGTTGCTGCTGTTATGATGGGCATGGATGGTACATCCAAACCTTTGTATGGTCATTTGGCGTGGAAACCTTTCAATAATACTCTGGTAGGAGCTGTTGGATGTGTCGCGGAAGTCTTGCTGCAACAAGCGGATGGTGATAATGGACCTGCAGCTAAGTTCTTTACGGGAACAGGAGATGTAGTAGCTACCACGACACCAATGGAATCTTCTGTTCCGAAATCAGCGTCTTTGGATTCGGACAACCATTTACCCAAAACAGTGGTGGTGGTGTGTGGAGCATTTCGATTCGTGGTACGAGAGGTAGTTCAGACGGTTCCGTTTCCGATTGCTGTCGTGGACGAACTACCCGACGAACCTCCGGGAACTACCTCTTCAGCAGCTGTTGTTCCCATTGAATACAATGATTTTGGAAATACCTTTGATTCTGTTGCAGACGAGGACGAGGATATCAACGAGGACTTGTACAGCCGCATGTCCTCCAAGGAACTGTTGCAAGATCTGTTTCAAACAATCCGTTCGTACGTCGATCAAAAGGTGGAGGATGCAGCAAATCAACAAGTGTCGCCGCTGGAACAATCTATATTGCAAGACACTGGCTTGGCTGCAGAAATAAATCCAGTAGCAGTTGAACAGGCTCGTGCAGAACAAGTTGCTGCTACATGGATCAGCTTCCAAACATCTCTCGTGGACATTTGTCCGACACAGCAAGACATGCATTATGCTGTGGCCGTGTTGGCAGCCGAAGTGATGGATCTCGAAAATCCTGTCCGGCGCAAACTCTTGACCATGCTCGATGGCGTGGAACGATTGCGTTACGTTCTGGGACATGTCAAGCGTACGGCAGATATGGCAAGAGCTCGGAGGGTGGCCCAGCAAATTACCGATAGTAACGATGAGAGTAGCAAAGATCTGAAGGTGCGTTTTTTCGGCCAGTTTTTTTCTTTTTCGTGGAATATGTGCCGTTTATGACTAGCATTCTTGCAATTTGAGGTTTCTCACAAGTCCTACACTCGGTACGTTTATTCATAACGTCTCTCTAATTATCGATAGGTTGGAACTCCTGGACTACCACCTTGGAGTCGCCAAATCACCAAAGGCATGAAACTTTCATACTATTGGAACGAAGAGTGGGAATGGTGTGAAGCCGAAGTCATTGAGGATCCCGTCTTGGTGGTTGACGAATTGCTTGTAACGGTACGATTTGAAGACGGAGAAGTGCATAAGCTCCCATTTTCACCTGACGAAAAGGCTCGCTGGCGGCCTGCAAGATAACGGAAGACATTAGAGCTCTTGTACGGAGTAGCAGCTACTCGCAGCTTTGCTCGTCAGATTGGTGATTAGTTTTCAACCCAGTTATGCCTCAACCACAAAGGACACAGGTTGCACACAACAAGGACAACTCCGTACAATAGAAAGAAACCTTCAAGACAACAAGTACGGTAAGCACACAAACCACCGACAGTTAAAAGCTGTTCGTCAGAATCAACAGGGTAATAATAGTGATACCCCGCAATCAAACCACAACGTCGATAGCTTCCTGACGATATGCTCGGTGTACTAGCGATGAAGAATGTTCGGCGCCTTTTTCCCTTTCGAATACGACTTGGCGGTCTTCAGCATTATAGGATTGTGGTCGACGATTCAGGCAATAGCATGCTGTTGGCATTCCTAAATAAACACAGACGTTTAGTGACAGTGCAATGATCCAATCATCTCCTGCGGTATTTTGTAGTAGCTGGCAAAGACTGCTTAAAAGAAGACTAAGAGACTGGTAGTCATCATCAAAACATCCATCTTCGAAGTTCTTGGCTATTGGGTGTTACATTGTCCTGCCATGAAGGCTGTTCAAATGTACAATGTACAGGCTGCGTGGGAATCGCCGGGATAGGTTATATTCCAACAAAGCCGCCTTTCCTACACAAATCTGCCCCTCGGGACAAGCTAGGGCTAGCTGGTCTAAATATTTGAAAATAAATGATCCTCTACAATGAATACAAATCACTCCGCCATCCTGTGATGCCTGCTACTAGAAATAGAGAGAAGCCAGCGATATGGAAGAAGCCTGTCGTGGAACCGTGGAACCATTCAAGGTTAAAGGTCTTTCGGGACTACTCTGCTTAAATGTGACCTCTGACATACTCCAATACTAGATCATCACCGTGCAATTTAGCCGCCACGTGATGGCAATCCAAATCGAGAAGAGCCGAGGCCTGAGCAAACCGAGTCAACGAGTCAACACAAAACACAACATCCAGCATCCAGCCGACGAAGATCCGAACAACTCGATAGATTTCTCTCTCGAATGGGAACCAACTCGTGGGAACGTTCGATTTGGCGGCATGATGGAAGTCTACCAGTTCGTAACACTTGTCTTAGGCCTCTCCAAGTTCAAGCGGGCTCCATGTAGATTTTGTTGACCGCGCACCCTGAAGCTTTACATCAAGGTGCTTTGCAGTGAGAGTTCCAGATTTTCAAAGATAACGTCTCTGTAACCTCCAGAGTTCACAAGAATCAATCGCCGATTCTAGTGGCACGATTGAGAAAGATCTTCCGAATTATTATTATTGTGGTGGCTTCCGACTGATAAACAAGACCGCCGCCTCTTCAGCTGCAGCTTGAGCTTCAGCTTCATCTACACTACGCCTCACATCACAAATCACATAAGTTTGAAGCAGTGAAGACAACTAGTAGCTAACAAACCAACAACCTTGTTTTAACGCGATTACCATCCAACATAGCTTTGTCATACGATTTTATCATGTTTTCCTCTTCGGCCCGCAACAACAACAACACGTATCTACCAGCCGCTCCTATCAGGAGCCAAATCCACAATGTCGAATGGCAGCTGCCCAACTATCACCTAGACAACACTAGCATCACTAACGGCAAGTTGAGAAATCATTCGGACAATCCAAGCTCTCCGTCCCTTTCTCCGTCGTCATCAGGAGATAGCTCGCAGGATCACCATCCATCAAACAAAACAAGGAGTACCCTTGGAAACGTGACGAATACAACACGTCGAAGGCGGTCTCTTCAAATGGTTGGAGATGAAAACAGCAGAGTCACGGTTTAGTTAGGCTTACTCATTAGCTGGCTGAGACTCTAACGAGCTGGCATATACACGAATTCTGTATTCTCCAACACATCTTAGCATGACTATATACAGTACATACATCATAAACGTTGCTATAAACTCATTCATTCATACATACATTAGTTCGAAATCTATTTACTACCAATAAAAAACACATCAAGTAATAGGAAGGAAAACCAAATGCTATAAATCCCTCATTATCATATACTATGTAGGCTCGCATTCTGTGTAAATGTATTTCAGAGGAAATGCTTCGGGCAATGATTTTTCGACCGGCATCGAGGGCTACACACCTGCAAGGAAAGGCGGATCTGCCGCAAATAAACTGATATTGATAATGACTGACACAAGCCAGTCCACATGGTCGTCTAAATCGAACTCTAGCTAGCATGTAGAGCAAGCCAGGAGTAAATCTAGGAAATAAAACGTTTGTTTGCTCTCGACAGAAGCAGGAAATCCCAGCAACAAAAGAGTTGTGAGGTTCGTGTGATGTCGTTGTATACTTGCACAAATGGTACACATGACACATTTCTCCATCGTTGTTTCTCCATTCCATTTCACCCACAAATGGCAACAAATCCAAGCTATTGCCGGCCTCTCGTTGCTAGCAGTATTTGCAGTGACATTACCTCTTGTTTGTTTGTCGGAAACGGGCAGGTTTTCTATTTCAGTCTGGAACGTTTATTTTGTCACTATTATAATCAGCATGAGTAACCCCTTCGCGATGGTATAGGCAATGATTGAAATGTGGTCGTGAATTTTTCGTCCGGGAACTTGCGAGAGACTTTTCGCGATGTACACGTGGTTCAACTTGATCACTGGATATATCGTGTTTGCCTGGCATACTGTTCATCACACTAGCCAAGGGACGGGCCAACTTTGAAGGAACTAAGGTCTGAAGACATTCCCGTGCATGCAACGGCGAAAGCGCAAGAAACACAGGTACCCATGAATCGTTCAAGAAGCCAGTATATCAAAAGGTAGGAACAGTCACACAGGCTATGTAAATCGAAAGTTTACACAATCATCATCTTACTCCTTGCGAGAAATATCTATCTATCTAGCTTAGGCAACTGGGATGTTCGTAATCGATGCAGTTTCTAATGTCTAACAGCATTGACTAGCTAGTCGTCACAAATGCAAGCTAGCCTTGTATAAATTATTTACAACCGATTATGCGGCGTAGCCAGCACAAGGCTTGGTGAACGCTGGATCTACTCTTGTCGACAGCAGAGGTGCCGAATTCGATTTGACGAGTGCTGGTGCTTGTTGTACACGGAGCAGCACCCTTTGGCCTGTACCACTAGGTTGTCGGCGAGGAATAGTCGGTGGCATCCTTCTCTTTTTCGCAGCAATAGCCGCCCGCTCAGAACGTCTAGTGCGGCGCACCGAGGGAGGAGTACTATTGAGTTGGAGATGACGACCGCTGGCTTGGCGTTCAGGTCTGTGAGGTAGACTGTCGTTTGATATTGACCGAGTGACCTTTTGAGGGGAACATGGATAGTCGCATAACACCTCTGGCTCTGTGGCAATGGTAGAGTCGAAACTTGTCCCGCTGTCATGGAATGAAGGGATACCGGAATTCCTCTCACTCAACAGTTGAGCATTAGATTCTATGAATTTGAGGTGGCTAGCTTGACTTGCCTGTCGACAAGGCATCCCCGGTCGAGTATCGGATGGCCTTCTTTTTCGTTCCCATCGCTCGTGCTGATCATCGGCCTCGGATTCGGAGTCCGTGACCTGCTCGGAAATACACGAAGAGCTGGAAGAACTTTGATCATCTTGAGAGCCATCATCTGGTGGAAAGAGGATCCCAATAGAGGAAATGGATATTTTGCGCTGGTGCACCATGTTGATTTGATCGATGAAAGATTAAAGGATTAGAAAAGTGAATTGAACTAGAATTGGCGACTTCACAACACGACACCAATTATATCCACACTGCTGGTCTACCTACTGCTACTAGTAGTACAGTGTTTTGTTGTACCTGTGGCGGTTGCCGCGGACTGGACGGTCCTTCGCATTGACACGGCATTTAATAACCTCCTGCTACTAGCTAGTAGACTACTAATTAGTCTACCAGTTACCACGTAGTACAGTGTAAGGTGATGTCAGATGATGACCAGTGAACGCATAGACGTAGAGTAAAGAACAACCAGGTAGAGAGCCTCTTTTCACTCATTTCGCAGTTACCACCATTAAGCACAGATAATCTTAGTAGATCCTCGGCGATACCTAGTACAGTAGTAATAAGAAAAATATTTTAAGTATCGTTAAACCATTCAAACCCAAAGGTGATGTCAAATAAGTAGCAGTAGACTACAGTACCAGCCAGGTACCAGGTACCAGGTACTACCGTACTCAACGAGGAGACTCCTACTAGTTAGTTGTACTGTTAGTAGTAGTACTAGTAAGGTACCTGGTACTACTACTAGCTACTCTACGTACGAGTGGTACCACTCATACTAGCTACTAGTAGTAGCTACTCTACTACTAGTACCTCGTATTAGCTACTCCTACCAGGAAGGTCCGCCAAACCCCTATTTTTAACCCTACTGACAAACTACTACTACTACTACTACTACTACTACTACTACTACTACTACTACTACTACTACTACTACTACTACTACTACAACT
>Ga0100402_1000338_pt1 | contig 55040 bp, 57 predicted proteins | sample CryGeyme20150102_FD_80419 | JGI IMG/M metagenome (GOLD analysis project Ga0100402, IMG submission 80419) | Groundwater microbial communities from Crystal Geyser aquifers in Utah, USA - Crystal Geyser metaG 2015-0102 | ecosystem: Environmental > Aquatic > Deep subsurface > Groundwater | place... | reverse complement strand
TCAAAAAGACAAACACAATGTGGGTATCCATGAATTTGTCCACCTGGTGGATATGGCTGATGGTGCTCTGGATGGTTTTCCGGAGCGGCTGGAAAATTATCGTACCAGTGATGCCTGGTTCAGTCTGGTGCAGCAAAAAATTGGTGAAATGGAGCAGGACAGAACCGGCATACCGGAATACGGTGCGACCAATCAGGTTGAGTTTTTTGCCGTGGCATCAGAATACTTTTTTGAACGACCGCAACTGCTGAAAAAGAAACACCCACAGCTTTATGGGTATCTGAGTGATTTTTATCAGCAGAATCTGGCCGATCTTCAACAGGATGCCGCGCCGCATAAAAACAGTCCGTGCCCCTGTGGCAGTGGTAAAAAATATAAGCGTTGCTGCATGCCGGCAGGGCGTTAGTAACCCTGCGGATTCTGATGTAGCATGAGCCTTTATTCCTTTCATGGACGGGTTATGCGCACAGGCCGGTTACTGCTCGCAATGTATGCTTTATTGCCGCTGCTGCTGGTGATGCCGGCACAGAGCGAGCCTATTCGCATGGGCACCTTTGCCATTCCATTGATGGTGGAGTCGGAAAATCGCGGCGTTTTTATCCGTCTGGCGGAAGCGGTTGCCGAAGAAGCCGGACAGGAATTAAACATTGCATTGTTTCCGACCCAGCGCGTGCGGGAAGAGTTCGTAGAGCGTCATCTGGATGTGATTTTTCCGGCGATCGACGTCTCTATGAACTCGCCGTACCTGGCAACAACCGCCGTTTACAGTAAACGTATTTTTGCTTTTACCCGCACCGCTGATCCGCGGGTTTTAAAAGCCACGGATATGGCCGGAAAACGTGTCGGTTATACCGCCGGGTTCAGTTATTCCGACGATGTGTTGTCTGTCGCGGGAGCCAGCTATCAGAGCACGATCACCGATCCGCAGAATATTAAAAAACTGTTGGCGGGACGTATCGACGTATTTATCGGTGATGAGCGTTCCGCGCTGCGGGCCATTGCAGAGCAACAGGCTGACGATCTGGTGCATTACGAGCGTACACAGCCGCTGAGTGAACATCCGGTTTTTTTCGCTTTTCAGCGTACTCCGCGCGGTAGTGAATTACATCAGCGCTTTAATCAGGCGCTTGCCAGAATGGCCGCCGACGGACGTCTGGCAGCCATTCTTAATCAGACACGCTGAACTCTCTCAACGCTTACTTGTCCTTCGTCCTCACTCTCCCTGACGCTTACTTTCCTCTGCGCTTATTTTCTCGCAGTACCGTAATGCCAATTTCAATGGTCTGGCTGCTATCACCCAGCCACAGCATGCCATCCTGAATGCTGGCCTGCAGACGCATGGTGCGGCCCGTCAGTTGTTGCAGTTGCTCGATGGCGGCCGCATCAAAATCCACCACCTGCAGGTTATTAAAACGCTGACAGCTGTTTTCAACCTGTTGCCACCAAAGTTGAGAAGCGCGCCCGTGGTAGCCATAAATAATGACTTGCTTCGCCCGGTTACAGGCTTTGCGGATGCGTTTTTCATCGGGCTGGCCGAGTTCAATCCACAGATCAATTTCATCGCTCAATGAATGCGCCCATAAGTCCGGCTCGTCATCGGTGCTCAGGCCTTTGGTAAATTCCAGTTGCTCGCTGGCATTGAGGGTAAAGGCTGCGAGGCGAACCATCATCCGCTCGGTGGTTTCAGACGGATGCTGGGCAATGGTCAGGTTGTAGGTCTGATAATGGTGCCGATCCATATCGGATACATTTAACTCGGCTTTAAAAATGGTTGCTTTCAGCGCCATGGGACTCGTTGCCAGAAAAAATAAGTGCGTACTCTAATGGTTTCGTCTGCCGACGGCTATGGTTTGGCAGGACGGGGCTCTGCGCACTTATATTCGATCATGATATTTGCGTTCGCTCTGCTTAGTTTAAAGCGGTCTTTGCCTTTCTGCCCGAGCGTTTCTCAGCTACATATTCAGAGATGCTTTAAACATGTTCGTTTTGCCACAAGCAGAATGGCATTTGCCCTGAATGGGCGACGCTCAGGCCAAAAGCCGGAGGTGCTGAATGTCTCGTCAAACCGTTTTCCGCCCCTGTCGGGGATGGATCTGTCTTTGCTGTTATTTCATTCGCAGCGTCTTTGCTGCCAGCGCGCTGCCTGTGCGCCTGCTCACGTCTTCTTCAGACGCGGCAGCGACCGATATTCTGATAAGTGCAAAACCCCTAACTGACGTAAGCCTGAGAGCGTCTGACTGACGGAGGAAAATGCTATGGCGGATATTCCTGCTATTGATCCCGGCGCTATGGTGCAGTACCTGGGCTGCGATGGTGACGTTCCCCTTTGGGCGCGCGAGTTTGAGCCGTTATTGCGGGCCTATGAGTGGATGATGCTGACACGCCTGTTTGATCAGAAGGCGGTGGCATTGCAGCGTACCGGCCAGCTCGGCACCTTTCCATCCTCTGTCGGCCAGGAAGCCATTGGCGTTGCTTGTGGTCTGGCGCTGGAAGCGGAGGATGTGTTTGTGCCGTATTACCGCGACCACGCCACGCAGCTGATTCGTGGTGCGGCGATGCATGATTTGCTGCTGTACTGGGGGGGCGATGAGCGCGGCAGTCATGCGGGTCCGGCTCAGGATTTACCAGTATGCGTCCCTATTGCCAGCCAGTGTGGTCATGCAGTGGGTATTGCTGCCGCGCTGAAAATCCGCCAACAGCCGCAGGCGGTGCTGTGCACACTGGGGGATGGTGCAACTTCCAAGGGCGATTTTCTTGAGGCCCTGAATCTGGCGGGCACCTGGCATTTGCCGGTGGTGTTTGTCATCAACAACAACCAATGGGCAATATCGGTACCGCGCGCCGCACAGTGTGGTGCGCCGACGCTGGCGCAAAAAGGCTGGGGTGCCGGTATACACAGTGTGCAGGTCGATGGTAACGACATCATCGCGATGCTGGATGTCATCACCGGAGCACTGGAGCGGGCGCGCCATCGTAAAGGCCCCACCCTGATTGAAGCCGTTAGTTACCGCCTTGGCGATCACACTACCGCTGACGATGCCAGCCGCTATCGCACTGCGGACGAAGTGCAGGCCGCCTGGGGCCGAGAACCGCTGCTGCGTTTGCGTCAGTTTCTGACCTCGCAGGGGGCCTGGAGCGAAGCCATGGATGCGCATTGGCAGGATCATTGCCAAACCGTCGTGAGTAAGGCGGTAGAGCAGTATCTGGCAACGCCGGCACAGGCAGCAGAAGCGATGTTTGATCACTTATACGCGGAATGGCCCCCAGCGCTGGATGAGCAACTCGATGTGTTTGCTGCGCGCATGGCCGCACGGGAGGTGTGATATGACCAATAAAACCACAACGGGAGTATCCACCGGCGTGCCCGAATCCCACGATCTGACATTGGTAGAGGCCGTCAATCTGGCCTTGGCGCGGGCCATGACCGAAGACCCTGAGGTTGTGCTGCTGGGGGAAGATATTGGCCTTAACGGCGGAGTATTCCGCGCCACACAGGGGCTGCAGCAACAGTTTGGCTGCGAGCGGGTAATGGATACGCCACTGGCTGAAGCCCTGATTGCCGGTACGGCCATTGGCATGGCCTCGCAAGGTCTGAAACCGGTCGCCGAAATTCAGTTTATGGGGTTTATTTTTCCGGCCATGGAACAGCTGGTGACCCACGCTGCAAGGTTGCGCAATCGCACCCGCGGGCGGTTGCATTGTCCGCTGGTGGTGCGTGCGCCGTTTGGCGGTGGCATTCATGCGCCTGAACATCATTCCGAGAGTACCGAGGCTTTATTTGCGCATATTCCGGGTCTGCGGGTGGTGATTCCATCATCCCCCCGGCGGGCTTATGGCCTGCTGCTGAGTGCGATTGATAACCCCGATCCGGTGATTTTTCTCGAACCCAAGCGCCTTTACCGCGCACTGAAGCAACCGCTGAGTGACGACGGTGCTCGTCTGCCACTCGATACCGTTTTTATTCTGCGCGAAGGGCATGACATCACGCTGGTCAGTTGGGGGGCCTGCATTCAGGAAACACTGGCCGCAGCGCAGGAACTGGAGCAGCGTGGTATCAGCGCAGAAGTGATCGATGTGGCGACGGTCAGTCCGCTGGATATGGACAGCATCCGCGCTTCGGTCGAAAAAACCGGGCGCTGTGTGATCATTCATGAGGCTGCCCGCAGCGGTGGAATCGGTGCTGATATTTCAGCCCGGCTGAGCGAACAGAGTCTCGATTTATTACAGGCTCCGGTGATACGGGTGACAGGATTTGATACGCCAATGCCGTATTTCCGTCAGGAGTTGTTGTATCTGCCGCAGGTGGCCGACATTGTTGCCGCAGCCGGGCAATGCATGAGCTACCGTTAAATTGGTAACAAAAAATCTCTAATGGCCGGTAAATCAGGAGTGTGTATGCGTTATTTTCGCTTGCCCGATTTAGGTGAAGGTCTGGCCGATGCCGATATTGTGGAGTGGCACGTAAAAGCCGGAGACAGCGTTGCGCTTGATCAGCTGTTGTTGTCGGTTGAAACCGCCAAAGCCATTGTTGAATTACCGTCCCCCTGTGCGGGTGTGGTCAGCCACTGTTTTGGTGAGCCCGGCGATACCGTCAATACCGGCGAGCCACTGGTGGAGTTTGAACAAAGCGCAGCGGCAGAAGACGATAGCCAGGCCACAACATCGGACAAAACACCGGTTAAAGCTGCGGATAATGGCTCGGTGGTGGGCGAAATGCCGGTTGCCCGTGAGCGCAGTGAAGATCATTTTGTGATTGGCCAGGGCGGTCAGGGCAGCAGCGCTGACCGGGTGCGGGTCACGCCCAGTGTGCGGGCGTTGGCACGGCGTCTGAATGTGGATATTCAGCAAGTCAGCGGCAGCGGTCCGGATGGCCGGATTACGGCCGACGATGTGGAAAAGGCCGGCCGTCTGGATCAGCAACTGGGGCAGGGCGAACGTCTGACTGGCGTGCGTAAAAGCATGGCCCGGGCCATGGCTCTGGCCCATGTACAGGTGGTGCCGGTCACCCTGTTTGATGAAGCTGATGTGTCGCACTGGGATGCCGATGAAGATGTCAGTATCCGGCTGGTGCAGGCCATTGCCGCCGGTTGTGCTGCGGTGCCGGATTTAAACGGCTGGTTTCATGGCGATGAGCAGCATCAGCAGATGACCCGGCGTTTGATCAGCCAGATTGATCTGGGCATTGCGGTCGATACCGCGCAGGGCTTATTTGTGCCGGTGTTACGCGACGTGGGTTCACGTGGTGCTGATGATCTGCGCGCCGGGCTTGACCGTCTGAAGGCCGATGTTCGTGCGCGTACCATTCCGCCTCAGGAAATGCAGGGTGCAACGATTACCTTATCGAATTACGGCGCCATTGCCGGCCGTTACGGCACACCGGTGGTTGTGCCGCCAACCATGGCCATTCTGGGCGCCGGACGAGTGCTGGAAAAACCGTTGTGTGCGATGGGAGAATTGTTTGCCGGTAAAGTGTTACCACTGTCACTGACCTTTGATCATCGTGCGGTTACCGGTGGCGAGGCCAGTCGTTTTTTAGCGGCGGTTATTACCGACCTGCAGAAAGAACCGGATCTGATTGATCGTTAATTGCGATTTTTTCGTGTTGCGTTCTGTTTGCTCTGACGTAATCGTCCGGCACTTTCGCCCGGCACTTTCGCCCGGCAGTGCAGACGCTGATATTCAGGTATAAAAAATGGCCACGGTTCCGATGGCCATTGTTTATGTTTTTAGTCCGGTATCTGTATTTGGTCTTTAATTCTGCAGCCATTCCAGAATAAAACCTTCCTCTTCTGTCGGCAGCTGAAAGAACTGACTGAGTTGATAAAAGGTTGCTTCGTTATCAAAGGCAGCACGTTGCGGTTGTTCGTTACGGCGTTGAGCAAGCTGCTTCAGGCAACGTTCGTCGCTGTGATTCAGGCAAATTAAACGGTGCTGGCATTGGCTGCGGTTAATGATGTCTTTAAACCAGTGGCGCTGCTCAATCGTGTTGCCGGGAAAGTCGAGAATCAGTGTCAGGCCACTTTTTAACAGCTGGCTGATATGTTCGCTTAGAATATTCTTCAGCTGTGCTGAACAGCGCAGATAATCCTTTATAGTATGGATTTGTTGCGGATAAAGAGTAGCAAGCCATTCATCTTCTGAGATCAGAATGGCGTTGTCTTTCCGGGCTAATTGTTGTGCATACGTGGATTTTCCCGCCCCCATTTTTCCGCAGAAAAAAATCAGCGTTCCCGCACCCATGAGTCTCTCCTGTTAAGTCTGGTGATTATCCGGTTTTATCAGGAGGGAAGCTGGCTGGCAATCACATCAGGCTGCTTAGCCGTTGTGACCGGCGTGTTCCTGTGCCCAGGCCAGCAGCATACGGTGAACCCGTTCGTCGCAGGGCAGATGGTGCAGTTCGCTTTCATCCAGCGCGTTAGTATCCTGCCATTCATCACGGCAGTCGCTGATTTCAATACTCAGGTCACGGCTGCAGGCGTCATACAGTTTTTCTAGCAGTTCGGTTACCCGTGCGGTGTCATCAGCGAACAGATAAGGCTGTTCCAGATCGTGTTCCAGCTCACGCATCACTGACCAGGCGGTTTCTCCACGCTGATACAGCGTATCCGGTGTGATACCGTGCAGATCCTGCAGGCTTATATCCCAGTCGTCCCAATCATCTTCCGGCTGAACCAGTGTGGTTTTAATCTGGCCATCGGACTGTGACCAGGCAATGGCAACCGGGTGGGCGTGTTCTTCAAACGAACTGCCGTCGATGGCAATAAATTGCGGATATTTCACAATGGCCTCACAGGCTTCAGAGAAGCGGCGAATCTACTCAGATGCACCGGGTTTGGCAAGAGCAGAAGGCCGTACCGGGTTCAGCTGAAAATAATGTCGCGCGGTATCACCGTTGACCGGACGGCCATAAAAGTAGCCCTGCGCCAGATCGCAGCCGCTGTCGATGAGGAAATTGGCTTGCTCAATGGTTTCAATGCCTTCGGCGACAATCAGTTTATTCAGCTGTTTACCGAGGGTGATGATGGTGTTGGCGATGGCCCGGTCGGCACTGCTGGTGCTTAAGTCGCGGACAAAGGCACGATCAATTTTGATCGCATCCACCGGTAATGTTTTCAGATAATTTAACGATGAAAAGCCGCTGCCAAAGTCATCCAGATAAACAAACACGTCGTGGGCTCGGAAATATTCCAGCACGCCACGGGCGCTGACCAGGTCCTGCATCAGCAGGCTTTCGGTAATCTCTACGGAAATCATGGACGAGGGAATACCGTAAGAGCGGATGGTGTCGACAATGTCTTCATGAAAACCGGGAATCAGAAACTGACGCGGCGACAGGTTGATGCTGATATTGCTCTCATAGCCTTCATTCAGCCACGAGCGCGCCTGGCGGCAGGCTTTTTCAATCACCAGCTGGCCTATTTGCGCAATCATGCCGGATTCTTCGGCGATATGAATAAAGCTTTCCGGTGGCACAAAGCTGCCATCCGGCCGTTGCCAGCGCAGCAACGCTTCAAAGCTGTGCAGCTGGCCGGTGCGGATGCCGCGGACACTGTTTTGCAGAAATACTTTGGGCTGGTAATGCAGTTCGAGCAGGTCTTGCTCGATGGCTTTGCGCAGTTCGGTTTCCATTTGCAGGCGGTGCTGGGCGATGCGTTCCAGTGACGGCGTAAAAAAGTGGAAACAGTTTTTGCCATTGGCTTTAGCGCGATACATAGCAATGTCGGCGTTACGCATCAGCAGGCCGGGTTCTTCACCGTCGTTCGGATACATGGCAATCCCGATGGAGGCTCCAACAAAGAAACTGCGCTGTTCCAGTTCGACCGGTGGCATCAGAGCTTCGAGCATCGCATCGGCGCGTTGCAGCACTTCGTCCTGACCGTTGATATCATCCATGATAACCACAAACTCATCACCGCCTACCCGGGCAAGTGTATCCTGCACTTTTATTGCTTGCTGCAGCCGTTGCGCAACTTCGATCAGCAGCTTGTCGCCACTGGCGTGGCCAAGACTGTCGTTGATGGTTTTAAAGCCATCAAGGTCGATGTAACACAACGCAATGCGCAAATGCTGCGCCTGAGCCCGGTGAATACTCAGCTCCAGCCGGTCCTGCAGCAGCACGCGGTTGGGCAAACCGGTGAGGCTGTCATGCTGAGCCTGATAGGTAATGGTTTCTTCTTTTTCGCGGATTTCGCTGATATCGCGCAGCATCCAGATATAGCCGGCGACCGGGTGCTTGACCGCATACACTTCCAGCCAGCCCCCTCTGCGCATGGGGTAGATACGGTGGCTGCCCTGTTCATTGCGGTGCATTTCTTTGAGTTGATCGTAAAGCTGTTCACCTTCAAATAACTGCAGAAAAGAATTGCGGAATAATTCAGCGCCGTTCATATGACTGATGCGCTCTTCGCTTAGCCCCATTAAGAAAAGATAGTGTTTGTTGACGGCGATTGGCCGGTCATCATTGGCGCTGACGACCAGAATGCCTTCTTTGGAGGCATTCAGCGTGGCATCCAGAATTTCATAGGAGGCTACAAGATCAGACTGGGCTTTTTGCTGTTCAAGCAGGTGCTGGCTCAGACGTTGATTACGCTCCAGCAGTTCTTCTGCCGTTAACGCCAGCGAGCGCTCCAGCATTTCCCGGTCGACATCGGCCTGTTCGTAGGCATCACTGATGGCCTGCAACAGCGGCCTGAAGGCTTCCGGGACGGTGCCCTGATGATGGCGTTTTAACTGTCGTTTCAGCAGTCGATGCATGCCGTGTGCTCGGTAAATGTAGTAATGGTCAGGGTCTGATTGTGCAGGCTGCATTTACCGACGCCGCAGTTAGGAGCAATTTCTCCGTAGGAGTAAAAACCGCTGACCGGTATGGATGCGCCCAGTGTTTCACTGAAGGCCTCCAGCTCTTCGTCGATTAGCTGTTGCATAATGGCCCGCCGACCGACGCAGCTGATCAGCAGGGCAAACTCCGGCACATCCTGACTTTGCTGGCTGATCTGCTCACAGGCGGTATGAGCGCCATCAATCAGCCGGTCGACGTTGGCACGCATTAATTGTGCATAGTGCTGCTCGGGGATGTCTGCGCCAAACAGCAGGCAGCGTTCCTGCCAGTCGATACCCAATACTGAGCAGACGACGGGGTCGTTGTCATCGCCCGAGATCAGCAGCGGAAAGCGTAATCCCGATGCCGGTAACTGTTGGGCGTAGTCACCCAGATATTTCTCATACAGATCCAGTGCGCAAATTCCGTCAAGTTCATACAGACGGTTGCCTTGTGCGCGGGTAATCCGGCGTCTGGGGCCAAACGGATCCCAGCCGCCGTAGCTGCCACAACGAACCTGCAGATGCTGGCCGTAAAAACCAATACCACAGACATGGTGGCTGAAACGGCCATCGGCGGTATACAGCCAGGTATGGCGAAAGCGTTCACCATCGGCAGCAATGCCACCGGAAATTCGGCTGAAAGGGGCCAGTGTCTGGTTTAACCCGGCGACCAGCTGGCTGCCATTAACGCTTATGCCGTTGGCGAACACCAGCAGATGCCGCAGATCATCCTGTCGCAGTTGCTGTGCGACCCGGGCACCGGCCTGATAACTGTCAGCCATGCCGTTAACGCTTTCGGTCACCAGTTGTACCCGGGTATGCGCAAAGCGCAGGACGGTGAGCACCGTGCTGTTATCGAGCACCCGCTGCTGCTGGATTTCACCGCTGCTTGAACAGCCGCACAGCGGTGTTGCTGGGAAGAGCTGTGTCAGGTTATGGATGGCAGCGGTGGGGTCGGCCGAGGTGAACAGCAATAACAGGTCGGCCTGTCCTGTGGGCAGAGCAGGTGACCAATGTGGTGGGACGCTGTCAGCACACCAGAGATGTTGGCTTACTTGCATAGCAGCAGTCAGCTTGGCCGGATATCGGCTTCATGGCGCAGCAGGCTGTCGAGTGTGTCGATCACTTCGGCCCAGTCGGCGTCCTGAGCCAGTGACTCACGCAGAAAAGCTTGTTGTGACGGATTAAAGAATTCGAGCTCGGCCAGTTTGGTGTTGTCGGCAACCGGCTTGTGTTGCTCGATAAAGTCAGCGATGTTCTGGTCGGAGTTGGGCAGACCAAGCTGCGCAAACAGGCCGTTAAGGCTGTGCACCGGAGATTCCATAAGCATACCTCTGAATATGAGTGTGTTTCTGGTAAAGCGCTGATTTATCTGAGAAATCAGAGCTCCACATTACTCATTGTTCAGTCTAGCAGGTCAGCGCTTGTGTGTCGGTCAGTCTGCAGGCCTCAGTCATATCGGCCAAGCTGGCGCAGATGGCGGTAGTGGCCTTTCAGGGCCGCCCAAAGGCTTGGATAGCTGCGGATAGGATGACCCTGAGCGCTGCAGGATGCTTGCAGCAGTTGATGCAATGCCGGGTAATGAACATGGCTGACGCGGGGGAATAAATGATGCTCTACCTGAAAATTCAGACCGCCCAATGCCCAGGTCAGAAAGCGATTCTGAGTGGCAAAATCAACCGTCGTGCGCAGTTGGTGAGCAGCCCATTCCTCGGACATGGCGCCGTTTGCATCGGGTTGCGGAAATTCGGCCTGATCAACGATGTGCGCCAGTTGAAATACAACGGCGAACAGAAAACCGAGCACCGCATGCATCAGTAAAAAACCGATGATCACCGTGCTCGTATCCGACAGGCTCAGGGGCAGGGCGATATAAACCAGCAGATACAGCAGTTTACTCGCCCAGAATTCAACATGATCGGTTAGCGACAGGCGCTGACTGAAGCCCCGCTGGGCGATTTTCTGGCGGAAATAGGCTTTGTAATCCAGTGCGAAAAACCAGAACAGGCTGGTCAGTGTATACAGCAACCAGACATAAATATGCTGGTAACGGTGAAACCAGAAACGTCGCTGGTGCGGGCTCATACGAAACAGCCCCAGAGCATCGATGTCTTCGTCCACATCATCGACGTTGGTAAAACTGTGGTGATTACGGTTGTGTTTTTGTGCCCAGTAAAAGCGGTTACTGCCGATCAGATTAAAGGTGAGGGCTGCTAAGCGATTCAGGCGGCGTGAACCACTGAATGACTCGTGGGCACCGTCGTGCATGACATTAAAACCGACCAGGGCGGTGGCAATGCCATGAATAAACCAGGCGATCAGACTCCAGGGCGACGGCAGCAACAGCAGGGCGGCGTAGCTGCTGCTGAACAACAGCAAAATAACAACGGCTTTACGGAACAGGCGGCGGTCACCGCTTTTGGCGATGTTCTGCTGCTGGAAATACTGGTTAACCTGAGTCGACAGCTGCTGATAAACCGGGCGCTGACCGGGGGAGAAATGAACCTGATTCATGATTTATTATGATTGTTATGGTTGCCGCCATGCTACCTGAGTTTGAGGCTTTGTAAAACGCCCGTCTCAGGAGGATGGGTTTTCAGTCATGCTTTCTTCCGTCACTTGAGCGGGATACTGCTCCCGCGCTCTCTTGCGGAAGGCGCGCGGCGACTCTCCCAGCCAGCGGCGGAAAGCGCGGCCAAAGTTAGACGGATCGTTGTAACCCAGCTGGTGGGCGATATCTTCCACCGAAGTATTGGTTTCCAGCAGCAGATGCAGTGCCTGCTCGCGCCGGGCTTCATCAATAATGTTCTGGTAGGTGGTATTCAACTGCGCCAATTGACGGTTGATGGTGCGCGGGCTGGAGTTCAGGGTTTTGGCCATAACCGTCAGCGTCGGGTAGGCATCCATACGGTCAAGGAGACGGCGTATCTGTGTGACCAGATCCTGGCCACGATCAAGCTCCGCCAGTTGCTTTTCACATTCGGCTTCGGCCATGCGCCGGGCAGTATTGTTGGCGGTTGAAACCGGTGTATCCAGTAACCAGGCCGGAATGCAGAGCTGGTTATGCGGCTGGTTAAACATCACCGGAATACCCAGAATGCCTTCGTAACAGGAGGCCGGCCGAACGGCAACATCGGTAAATTTGGCTACCGCGGTTAACTCTTCGCTGTTCTGGGTAAGAAAGCGGGAAATGGTCACCAGTGTGGAGATGATGTTCTGCACGACAAAGCTGAAGGTGCTGGGCATCGCCGCCAGACGGTTGATCTGAATAATGGCGGTATCGTGGTCGTTAATAAAACGGATATCCGCCAGCAGAGTGCGGGTGCGGGCGTAACGGATGGCCAGAGACAATGCCTGACCCAGTGTATCGCTGGCCATAATGGCAAAGCCCAGAAAACCGTGGCTGGATATGTTCATACGTTTGCCATGCTCAAGCCCCAGTAAGGGGTCGCCGCTCAGGGCAAGGGCGTTCTCGACCACCTTGTGATACTGCAGCGGCGAAATAAATTCCTGTGCCGATGCCAGTGTCTTACCACTCAGGCCTGTGCCCTGTGCTAACTGCGAGGTATTGATTCCCTGCTGAGCCAGTAATTCGATTAATTGCGACAGATATTCGGTACCGATAAATGCGCGGCTGGCAGCGGATGAGTGTGACATAGTGGGCGGAATATTTTGCGTGGCGTGTTATGACCGGAAGCATGTCACGTTTTCCTCTTTAACTCAACGCGGCTTTCGGTCATAGTTTTGGCCATTAAAAAAACAAAAACCTGAATTCTGAAGGGGAACCCTGTGGAAGCATCTTTCTGGGACGGCAAGCGCGCACCTGGTGTTACGGATCAAATCGATCTGAATCAATACAATGCAGTAGTGGAAGTGGTGGAAAGCGCTTTTCAGCGTTACGCCGACCGCGACGCTTTTACCAGCATTGGCTACACCCTGACGTATCGTCAGATCGACGAATACAGTGCCGCGTTTGCAGCCTATCTGCAAAATCACACCAGTCTGCAACCCGGCGATCGTATCGCTATTCAGATGCCGAATATTCTGCAATTTCCGATTGCGATGTACGGTGCTCTGCGTGCCGGCATGATTGTGGTGAATACCAACCCGTTGTACACCGAACGGGAAATGCTGCATCAATTTAACGATTCCGGTGCGAAAGCGCTGGTGTGTATGGATGTGTTCGCCAAATCTGTGCAGAACATCCGCGCCGAAACCGGTCTCAAGCATATTATCGTGACCAGTCTGGCCGATATGCTGCCGTTCCCGAAGCGTACGCTGATCAATGCGGCTGCTAAATACGTGAAGAAAATGGTTCCGGCTTACAGCCTGCCGGATGCGGTTCCGTTCCGTAAGGCATTGTCGCAGGGCGCTAAGTTCGGTGGTTTTGTTGCTAACTACATCAAGAACCCGAACGACACGATTATTTTGCAATACACCGGTGGTACTACCGGTGTGGCCAAAGGCGCAGAACTGACCAACCGCAACCTCGTTGCTAATATGATGCAATCTCGCGCCATGCTCAGCCAGATTGACCCGACAACCGGTCAGCAGATTAAACCGGATACCGGAGTAAAGGTGGTGGCACCGCTGCCGCTTTACCACATTTACTCGTTTACCGTGCATCTGATGGCGCTGTTTGAAACCGGTGATCACAGCATCCTGATTGCCAACCCGCGTGATGCCAATATGTTTGTGCGCATGATCAAGCCGCACCAGCTGACCGGCTTTATTGGTCTGAATACGCTGTTTGTCTCGCTGCTGAACCATCCTGAATTTAAAAACTGTGACTTCAGCCAGCTGAAACTGACCCTGTCGGGTGGTACGGCGCTGGTGGAAGATACGGCCCGTCGCTGGAAAGAATTGACCGGCTGCGGCATTTCTGAAGCCTATGGTTTAACCGAATGCTCTCCGGCGGTGTGTATGAATCCATCCGGTGGTCTGGAGCAAATGGGCACCGTGGGTCAGGCTGTTCCCGGTACCGCACTGAAATGTATCGACCCTGACGGCAACGAAGTGGCTGTGGGCGAGCGCGGTGAGCTGTGCGTGAAAGGCCCACAGGTCATGAAAGGTTACTGGAATCGTCCGGAAGCGACGACCGACAGCTTTACGCCGGATGGCGAATGGCTGCGTACCGGTGACGTTGCTGTGATTGACGAAGATGGTTTCGTCAAAATCGTTGACCGCATTAAAGATATGATTCTGGTGTCTGGCTTTAACGTCTACCCGAATGAAATTGAAGATGTGGTGGCCATGCACCCGGCGGTTGAAAACTGTGCGGCTATTGGTGTGCCAGACGAAAAAACCGGTGAAGCGGTTAAGCTGTTTGTGGTGGCAACCGATGCCAACCTGACCGTAGAAGAAATCAAGAAACACTGCCGCGAAAATATGACCGCCTATAAAGTGCCGCGTCATGTTGAGTTCCGCAGCGAATTACCGATGACTCCGGTCGGTAAAATTCTGCGTCGTGAGCTGAAGGATGAAGAAGCAAAAAAGCAGGCTGAGCCAGCCTGATCGGCTCATACCCTGAATAAAAAAGCCCGCGCCTGATGCGGGCTTTTTTATGTCTGCCATCCATGGCAGCCACCCTGCGGGCCATTGCTGTGCAATGTTGATCAACGCTCCCGGCGTTGATGCTATGTCTGCCATCCATGGCCGCCAACCTGAGGGCCATTGCTGTGCAATGTTAATCAACGCTCCCGGCGTTGATGCTATCTCTGCCGTCCATGGCAGTTACCCAAGTGACGGACAGGCGCGGCCGTGTAGCCAATGGCGCTGGGGCTGGCTGTTGCCAAAATCGCCGCACATTTTTACCCGTTAGCGGGCAGTCCATTGTTGCCCTGAGTTCCGCGTTATTCTGAGGATGTGCAAATGATTCAGTACAAGGCTCCACTTAAAGATATTCAGTTTCTGATTAACGATGTATTCGATTTTCAGTCTCACTACAAAACCATTCCCGGTGGCGACGAAGCCACACCGGAAATGGTTGATGCCATTCTGACCGAAGCGGCACGCTTCAGTGAAGAGGTGGTGTCCCCGCTGTATCAGAGCGGCGACGACGGTTGTGTGTGGAAAGATGGTGAAGTCACCACACCGAAAGGCTTTAAAGAAGCGTATGGTCAGTACGTGGAAGGCGGCTGGCAGGGCATGTCGGCACCGGTTGCTTACGGTGGGCAGGGTCTGCCGCTGTCGCTGGGTGTGATCAAATCTGAAATGATCGGCACGGCTAACTGGGTGTGGGGAATGTATCCGGGGCTTTCTCTGGGGGCGATGAACACCATTTATATGCACGGTACGGAAGAACAGAAGCAAACCTTTCTGCTGCCGATGACCGAAGGCCGCTGGGCCGGCACGATGTGTCTGACTGAACCACAGTGCGGTACAGATCTGGGGCAGGTTAAAACCAAGGCCGAACCCAATGGTGATGGCAGTTACAACCTGACCGGCACCAAGATTTTTATCTCTTCCGGTGAACACGATCTGACTGAACAGATTGTTCACATTGTTCTGGCACGTCTGCCGAATGCACCGGAAGGTACGAAAGGTATTTCGCTGTTCATTGTGCCCAAATTCCACGTCAATGCCGACGGCTCGCTGGGTGACCGCAATCCGGTGGTCTGTGGCTCTATCGAAGAGAAAATGGGTATTCATGGCTCATCCACCTGTGTGATGAACTTTGATGCCGCGAAAGGTTTCCTGATTGGGCCAGAGCATAAGGGCCTGATGTGCATGTTTACCTTTATGAACACCGCCCGCATTGGTACCTCGATTCAGGGGGTTGGTGCTGCCGAATTATCGTTCCAGGGCGCGTTGCCTTATGCCAAAGACCGCCGTTCCATGCGCTCACTGAGCGGTACTAAGCATCCGGATAAAGTGGCTGACTCGCTGATTGTGCATCCCGATGTGCGTCGTATGTTGCTGACTCAGAAGGCCATTGCAGAAGGTGGCCGGGCGATGCTCTATCATGCGGCCCGTCTGGCTGATTTTATGATGGCGGCCCACGACCGTGGTGATAAAAAAGGCTATGACCAGTTTGACGATAAACTGGGTTTCCTGACGCCTGTTCTGAAAGCCTTCCTGACTGAGCTGGGCTACGAAGCGGCCAATCACGGCGTACAGGTTTACGGGGGGCATGGCTTTATCAAAGAATGGGGCATGGAACAGATTGTCCGTGATACGCAGATTGCCAAGCTGTATGAGGGCACTACCGGCGTGCAGGCACTGGATCTGCTGGGGCGTAAAATTCTGTTGGGCAAACTGAAATCGTTTAATGAATTCCGTGCTGAAGTAACGGCCTTTATTAAAACCCATGAAAACCGTGCAGAAATGAAACCGCTGATCAAGCAGCTGAAGCGTTACATGCTGCAGTGGCGCATTAACACATTCCGCGTGGCCTACAAGGCTTCTAAAAACCGCGATATGGTGGGTGCGGCTTCCGTTGATTATCTGATGTTCTCTGGTTACGTCATGATGGCTTTTTTCTGGGCACAGATGGCGGATAAAGCTTACACCGGCATGAAATCCGGCAAAGGTGACCGTGATTTCTATCAGGCGAAAATTCATACCGCAGAGTTTTACTTTGACCGCCTGCTGCCGCGCGCGAAAGGTCATGCGAAAATGATGCTTAAGGATCCTAAAACGCTGATGCAGATGAAAGAAGAGCACTTCGCTTTCTGATATTTAGGAAGCACTAAAAAGCCCGGCGATGCCGGGCTTTTTTATGGATTGTTATTGAGGGGTGCGGTGAAACAGGGCATTGCTTACAGGCGCGCCATATCCAGACTGAACTCCAGCCGGAGTGTATCGGGCTCAGTCAGCAGCCGTTCCAGCTTACCGTCAAAACGTAGTGAAATAATATGATCACATAAATCGTAAAATTCACTGTCGGGCTGGCTTAGCCGGCCGTTCTTCGCGTCGTTTAACGTTTCATTTAACGTTTCATTGATCGCGGGATTCAGCGGAGAGTCGAGATGGAAATCAATGGTCGTCATTACCATGTTATTTACCAGGCGCAGTTGCAGGTCGAGCTGGGAGCACTGGCTCAGTAGCGGTTCCTTCAGAACGAGGTAGTCAAGCAGGAAGCGGATCAGAAGAGGGTTTTCTTCAATAATCAATGAAAAAGGTAATTGCGGATTCACCTTGATGTTCTGCAGAGCCGGCGTTTGGTTGAGCCATTCTTCAATGCAGTGGGTCAGGTTGATGCTGGTGCGTTCATCATGGGTGGTGATGCGCAGATACTGCAGAAAAACCTGGATGCCCGGCATCATATCCGGTTGGCGTATGTGTTCGGCCAGGTGTTCCAGTTGATTGAGCAGCAGGTGGTTGATTTTTTTCTGTTGTTGCTGGCGTTCATTGGTATTCAGTTGATCCAGTTCGTATTCCAGTTTCTGTACGGTGGCCTTGGTGCGCAGTTGTTCGTTGTACAGTTCTTCAGTGCGCTGGGTCACTTTATTTTCCAGTGATATGGTCAGTTCCTGAGCGTGGCGGCGGGCAATCTGCTCTTTGGTGCGGTCAACAACGCAGATTAAAATTTGCTGGGGGCGGTTTTCATCGTAGCGGATAATCTGCAGCGTGATGTCGAAATAACATTCTTCCTTGCGGAAGTTGTACAGGCAAAACTCATCGTGAATACGGGCTATACGTCCCTGCAGCAGTTTATTAATACGTTCTCTTTGCTCTACTCCGTGAGGGCCGCTGATCATATCCATCAGGCGGTCCATCGGGTGTTTCATGCTTTCCAGCTCCAGCTCAGTACTGGCTAATTGGTTGGCGAAGTGATTGTTGCATTCAAACGTATCGTCATCCGGCAGATAACGACAAAAACCAATGGCTGCGTTGTTAATTGCCATGCTGAGTTGTTCTTTGGTGCTTTCCAGCTGCATACGTGAGCGTTCGCGCTCGTCAACATCCTGTTGCAGGGTTTCGCGCATACGGTTAATGGCGTCGGCGACCATGCTCAGTTCATCACGCTGATGTTGAGCATCGTTCAGAACCAATGGGTGATCCAGTTTGTTCAGGTTGAACTGGCTGGCCCATTCGGCCATTTTGCTGAGACGTCGGGTAATTACCTGGTGGACAATAAACAGGACGAATATGGAGACGGAAAAGGTCTTGACGAACTGTGTCAGCAGGATGTTGACGGTTTTGTGTTTGAGCTCGTCGTAAAGGCCGGTGTAATTAATGTTCAGGTGCAGGTTGCCAAGATGGTAGGGCTGACCAGCACTCTGGTAGTCGAGAGCGAACGAGTAGCTCTGATCGGATTGGCTGTACACATCCCCGGCGCTGTGCAGCACGTTGCCGCGATTTTCGATGTAGACATACACCACGCCCGGAAAGTTAAGAATACCATTCAGTTGTGACTCAATCTGGCGCGCATCAAAGTTCCACAGGCTGTAACTGATGCTTTGCTGATAGCTGGTCTGGATCTGGCGCAGGTTTTTGTCGTAGCTGCTCATGCCGCGTTGATAATCGGACATCAGGATGTAGAGAAAGGCAGCCAGCGTGGTCACAAAGCTGAATGCCAGCAGGTACGATAACAGCCGTCGGCCAATGGATGCGTAGTTTTTGTAGCTGGCTGGGGTATTCACATCAGTGCTTCACAGTCAGTTGTCGGATTTGGGTATACACCGGGTTATTGCCGCTCTGTATGGGTTCATATTAGACCGGTGTGATTCATTCTGGCGGGCTTATGCCGATAAGACAATGAAATACTCATGCCAGAAGTGGAATGGACAACGGCTAATATCGTCGTAAGTTGACCTGTCACAACTTATATCCGGGTATAAACCCGGGCATTTTTATTTCTTGATTTGCATCAAACTGCACCCTGTATTAACCGTTAATCTGAGTCCATCTTTTGAGCATAGATGAGGAACACAGAATGAAACTGTTGAAAACTTTGTTAGCAAGCGCAGTCGCGGTTTCGGCAATGCCAGCACTGGCTTATGAAGCCGGCGATATTATTGTTAAGGCGGGTATCGTTAATGTGAATCCGAAGGAAGACAGTGGTGTTGATGGGCTGACTGTTAAAGATGACACTCAACTGGGTCTGACTCTGACCTATATGGTGGCTCCTCAGATTGGTGTTGAAGTGCTGGCGGCTACTCCGTTTAAGCATGGTATTGAATTGAATGGCAACCGTGTTGCAACAACCAAGCATCTGCCACCAACAGTATCTGCTCAGTATTATCTGATGGATCCAGCATCCAAGCTGCAGCCTTATGTGGGTCTGGGTGTGAACCATACGTTCTTCTTCGAAGAGGATGGCGCGGTTAATCATCTGGGTAAAAGCTGGGGTCTGTCGTACTCTGCAGGTCTGAATTATGATCTGGGCGATAATTTGTTAGCGAACGTCGCTGTGTGGAAAATGGATATTGACAGTGAGGCTGATACCGCACTGGGTGAACTTGATGTTGAAATCGATCCGCTGGTATTTATGGTCGGCGCTGGTATGAAGTTCTGATCAACGAACTGGTGTAAAAAAAGCCACGCATGCGTGGCTTTTTTTGTATCGGTTGGGCTAAAAGCAAGCAGGGTGGCGTGCAATAACACAGCCTGGGCCGTAATCATTCTGCCGCAATGTGCTCATGTTGGTCGTCTTTGTTCAGGCCCAGAATTTCATTTTTAAAGCGATGAGACACCGGATACTCGCCGATCCATATTTTCAATAATGCGTCATACAGATCTTTGCCGGGCAAAATACCTTTAACTTCGTCGTTAATGACCACGCGTGAACCTACACCGGGCACGTAATCAACATAGCCGGCATCGCCGCGTACCAGCTTTCCGTCAAACATTTTGACCAGCTTATCCAGCCGTTCATCCATTTCCGCTGCTTCATCGGTTGAAATGTTCAGTTGCAGCGCATCGTACATGGCTGTTGCGATACGGCGTCCGCTCACGCGGTTGACCAGAATGTGGTAAACGATACGTTTGTAGCTTTCCTGCTCGATGAGTTGGTCGGGATTTGCAGAGGGCTGTTCAACATACAGCAGGCCAACGTAGGTATCGACCAGATAATACAGGGTGCGGACAGAGGCACCGTTTAATTGCAGTTCCGGGTGATCGGTGGATTGCGGCAGGATTTCCGGAAATTCAAATCCTTCGATGGTGCGGGCGTGGCTGGTGGCGCCAAGGGCGAGCATGCTGGTAAGCAGAATGGGTTGCAGAACCGATGTGAACGGGTGTTTGAGTGCTTTGCGGAATAACAGATTAACCATGGCGATCCCTCTGGTTTCTTATTGTTATTCGTTCACTCTATGCCCCTGAGCTGGTATCGGCAATGACTGTCATAATTAATTCATCAAATTATGCTCAGGCCTTGCTGCGGGCTTACAGCAAAGGTGCCAACAGGCGGGTTGTCTTGGCCAGCAATACAGGCCACCAGTGCTGGCTGATGGTAGTCGGTTCTGAATGGTTGAAATCGGTCAGCAGCATGGCTTCAACGTCAGCGGCAAAATGGCGGCTTTGAATCAGAGCGCCGATTTCAAAATTAATCCGCAGTGAGCGATTGTCGAGGTTGGCGCTGCCAATGCTCGACCATTCATCATCAATCAGCAGAACCTTCTGATGCAAAAATCCTTTTTTGTACGTGTAAAAGCGCACATTGCAGTGGCTCAGTAAATCGATGTAGCCACGCATGGCTTGTTGTACCAGCCAGCTGTCACTTTTTTCCGGCACCAGAATGCGGATATCAATACCGCGCAGGCCAGCCAGCTGCAGTGCGCTGACCAGATTCTGGTCGGGAACAAAATACGGGCTGACCAACCAGCAGCGTTTTTTGGCACTGTGAATCAGATGCGTAAAATACAGACTGGCGCTTTCGGTTTCATCGGCAGGCCCGGAGGCGATGCACATCACATTACTGTCACCCTGAGCGGGGCATCCGAGCCATTCGATGCTCGGCAGGTATTGGGTTGCCCAGTGCCAGTCTTCGGTAAATGACAATTGAAAACTGAGTGTCGCCGGGCCGTGAATTTCGACATGAGTATCGCGCCAGACACTGTTGTCCTGTGGATTGCCAAGATACTCATTGCCAACGTTGTAGCCGCCGACGTAGGTGTACTCGCCATCGCAAATCACCAGTTTACGGTGATTACGGAAATTGAGCTGGGTACGGTTACGCAGTTGCAGAGGATTAAAACGCGATACCCGAACGCCGGCGTCGCGCAGCGGTTTCAGAAAGCGGCGGCCTAAACCACGACTGCCGATTTCATCGTACAGCAGGTAGGTGGCAACGCCGGCGCGGGCGCGTTCACAGAGTAAATCGGCCAGCTTCTGGCCGGTGTCGTCGTCGCGCAAAATATAGAATTGCACACAAACATAGCGTTGCGCAGCCGCGATACGCTGGAACATCGTGGTATAGGTGCTTTCACCATCGGTCAGCAGGCGGCATTGATTGCCACCAATCTGCGGCAAGCGAAAGAGAGGGTAGAGAGGCTGAGTCAGCGTACCGGGATCAAGCGCGAAAGGTTCCAGTCCGTTCTGTACCTGGTCGGCAATAAAACTGAGGCTGTGGTCGCCGTGACGTCGGGCGCGCAGGTAGCCATGAAAGCGCCTGCTGCCGAAGAAAGCATAGAGTGGCAGGGTAATGACGGGCATCAGCAACAGGCCGAGAACCCAGGCAATGGTGCCTTGCGCGGTGCGCCCCTGCCAAAGTGCATCAACCGCTGCCAGTATCCCGAAGGTATACAGCAGCAGCGGCCATATCCACCACGCTTGCTCTGGCATGACGCCCCCTTAACCGATAATTGTCCGAGTAAACGGGATTATCAGAGGCCAATCAAGCGCATAAATTCGTCGCGTGTGGCGGCGTTAGAACGGAAATCACCTTTCATGACCGATGTGCGCATCATGGAATTTTGTTTCTGCACGCCGCGCATCATCATGCACATGTGCTGTGCTTCAACGATAACACCGACACCACGGCAGCCAGTGACTTCCTGGACGGCTTCAGCAATCTGCTTCGTCATGTTTTCCTGAATCTGCAGACGGCGGCCGAACATATCAACGATGCGGGCAAATTTGGACAGGCCCAGTACTTTGCCATCCGGCAGATAGCCAATGTGACAACGGCCGATAAAGGGCAGCACGTGATGCTCGCACAGGGAGTAAAACTCGATGCCCTGAACCACGACCATTTCATCGTTATCACTGGTGAAAACCGCATTGTTGACCACTTCATGCAGGTCGGTGGTGTAGCCGCTGGTCAGAAATTGCATCGCTTTGGCTGCGCGCTTTGGTGTATCCAGCAGACCTTCACGTTCAACGTTTTCGCCCAGTTCCGACAGTACCTGTTGGTACAGGGATTCTAGATTTGACATGTCTATACCGTTGTTAATTTAAATACCTGAGTATTTTACTCAATTTTTTAAAACTTATACAAACAGGTTTTTGTATAAGTTTTACTTTTCTGGCAAAACCTCACAGCGGCTCAGCGATCCCAGCGCGCTGAGGTAGCGGATGGCACCGGCAGGTTGCTTGTGGTTATCCGTCCAGAAGCACTGCAAATCGCCGTCGGCCACGGCGGTTGCCGTGCCTTCCCGTGCTGGTGCTGCCACTTGTGGCAGCAGATCCGCGACCCGGCGGGCGATGGCGTTACCGGAATCAACCCATTCAATGGCTGGCCATCGCTGCTGCAACTGCGATTTCAGTAACGGAAAGTGGGTGCAGCCAAGGACGACATGGCTTAATGGCTCCGGATGTTGCAGCCAATCATCCAGATGATCAAACAGAGATTCCGCCGGACGCTGTTTGCTGATCCAGTCTTCAGCCCATTGCACCAGTTCTTTGCTGCCAAAGCGACGCACGCTGCAATGTCCGGCAAAATCGCGGATCAGGTTATCGGTGTAAGTACGGTTAATGGTCGCCGGGGTGGCCAGCAGACCAATATGGCAGCCGGTTGTGGAGTTGCTCTGCGCCGCCTGGTTTGCTGCAAGGGTTGCGGCCACTTTAATGGCCGGGACAACGCCTACGACCGGTATATCCAGTTGTTCACGCAGTTGCGGCAGGGTCAGCGTGCTGGCCGTATTGCAGGCGATGATCAACAGATCCGGATGTAACTGCTGTACCGCCCGGGTGCACACCTGAAGTACCCGGGGGATGAGTTCATCATCCGATTTCAGACCATAAGGGAATGCTTCGTTATCCATCAGATAATACAGCGACAGATGCGGTAACAATTGCCGCACTTCACTGAGAATACTGAGTCCTCCGACGCCGGAGTCGAAGATCAAAACCGATGGATTCATGGCGGTACTGGTTATGGAAAGCGCGGCAGTTTAGCAAATGTTTCTGTTTTTATCTTCCGCCGGCATGCCGGGAACGCGAAATGGCAGGGAGCATCTATACTGCTCTGGACGGATAAGGAGCTGTAACAGAGTGGACTTACAGGAATTACTGGATAACGCCCGGCGCAATGAAGCGCTGTTGCGCCGCCTGCAGGCATTTGAGCTGCAGTTGCTGTCCTGCCAGACCTGGTTTGATTTTCTGACCCTTTTGCTTGATGGCTTACCCGCTCAGTTTGATCTGGACGCCGCCACCCTCAAAGTTTGCGACCCTGACGGCGAATTAAAAGCCGCGATGCTGCAATCCCTCGATCTGGAACAGGGCGTATTACTCAATCAGCTCGAGTTTCAGAGTCGCGTTCCCATTATTGATGCCGCCCCGATTGCGCCACCTCCGCCCTGGCAAAGTGGTCTGGCTTTGCCGTTAATGCGCAACGAGGTGTATCTGGGGCAATTGCGTTTGTATTCAATGAATCCAACGCGTTTTCAGGGCGGTATGGCCACCGATTTTATGCAGCATCTGGCGGCGGTTATTGCCGCCTGTCTGATGATGGTCAAGCAATCGGAAGAGCAGGCGCGACTGGCGCTGACTGATCCTTTGACCGGAGCCGAAAACCGTCGTGGTTTTGAACGTGCCTATCAGCGCGAATGGTCGCGCGGGCAGCGACAGTATCATGTGTTTGCCATGGTTCTGCTCGACCTTGACCATTTTAAACGGGTGAATGATGTGCATGGTCATGGCACCGGTGACCGGGTATTAAAAACGTTATGCCGCACCCTGAAAAGCGTGATGCGTCCAACCGATCATATCGGCCGTCTTGGTGGCGAAGAATTTGCGCTGCTGCTGCCCGGTTGTCAGCCGGATCAGCTGCGTGCCGTGGTTGAGCGGGTACAGCAGGCAATCCACGCAATGAATGTGCATAACGACCTGCAGCAGCCGGTACCGATGACGGCGTCCGGCAGCTTTGTTTCCATTACACCGCGCCCCCATCAGAACCTTGAGTTGGGGCAGGTCATTGATCATCTCGACAGCTACCTGTATCAGGCCAAGCGCAATGGCCGCGATTCTTTTATCAGTGCCGAACAGTGACAAGCATCAAAAGCCGCCACTCAGATTCGGCTAGAGTCTTATTTTGCTTCTATTGGAGGTGTCATGTCTGATTCCGCTTCTCACTCATTTCCTTTGATCATTCCGGCGGATAAAAAAGCTGAACAGGCCGAGCCGGGGAAAACCCTGCATTTGCCCTACGGTGAGCGGATGACCCGCGAACGCTATGAACAGGAAAAACAGAGTCTGCAGATTGAGCTGTTAAAAATGCAGAGCTGGGTCAAAGAAACCGGTCAGAAAATTGTTCTGCTGTTTGAGGGACGTGATGCCGCAGGTAAAGGCGGAACCATTAAACGCTTTATGGAGCATCTGAATCCGCGTGGCGCTCACGTTGTGGCACTGGAAAAGCCCAGTGATAGCGAACGCACCCAATGGTATTTTCAGCGTTATGTTCAGCACTTACCGGCGGCGGGCGAAATCGTGATGTTTGACCGCTCCTGGTACAACCGGGCCGGTGTGGAGCGGGTGATGGGATTTTGCAGCAACAGCGAATATCTGGAGTTTATGCGCGAAGTGCCGGAGCTGGAACGGATGCTGGTACGTTCCGGCATCCGTGTGGTGAAATTCTGGTTTTCTGTCAGCCGTCAGGAGCAGTTACAACGCTTTCAGAGCCGCCAGGTGGACCCGTTAAAACAGTGGAAATTAAGCCCGATTGATCTGGCATCGCTGGATAAATGGGATGACTACACCGAAGCCAAAGAGGCGATGTTTTATTACACCAATCATCTGGATGCACCCTGGACGGTGGTGCGCTCGGATGACAAAAAGCGCGCGCGTCTGAATGCGATGCGCCATGTTTTGAATCAGCTGGATTACACCAATAAATCCACATCTTTAGATCTGACGCCTGACCCACTGATCATTCAGCCTGCTACTCAGTCTATGGACTGCTAGGGCCTAACCTTTAATGAACCGAGACTCGATATGCAGGACAGACCGCACCGTAAACACGCACAAAAGATCGTGCAGAATTTCCGCAGTGATCTCGATAAGGGGCTGGCGGATGCTATTGGCGATTACCACTTTGGCAGTCTGGAGGTATTGATTGAATCGGCACTGAATACCGTGGTGATGACGGCCATGAATGATACCGTTAACGATATCGAACAGCTGCTGAAACAGGCAAAGCAGCGTGCCAAAGGTTAATGCCACCGCAGATTCGCGGCGGCAGGGTTATTACGGCTCTGTGGATTATTGCGCAGGGCTGAAGGTCAGGCTGAAGCTGACCGGCACCACCTCGGCGATACGTTCCAGTTTGGCTATATCGCGCAATTTCTGAATGCCGGCGGTCAGGGCAAAACTGTCCGCATGCACCAATACTGGTTGCAGGCTGGTGATGACCACGCTTTTATCCTGTGCCGGAACAATCAGCACGGGCACCGTTACTTCTTCCTCGTTACCATGCAGCATCAGCGTGCCTTTCAGATCCAGCGTCTGGCTGGCACCGTTGCGCGCTTTATTCATTGCTTCGACAGGAATTACGGCGTTAAAGGTCGCATGACTGAAGCGGTTGGTTTCGAACAGAAATTCCTGCATGCGGCTATCGCGTACCGGAATGCCGGAATCAATGCTGGTCAGGTCGATGTTCAGTTCGGCCATGCCCTGATCGCTGACTTTGCCGCTGATGCTGCGGAAGTGATGTATTTCGGTCAGGTGAGTATTTTTGGTGGTCAGAAAAGTCAGTGCAGAAGAAGGTTGCAGTGTCCATTCGGCCTGGCTGAACGCGCTGAACAGCAGGGCAGGAATAAGCAGTAGGTGGCGCATGGTGTGCTCCTTGTCTTTATTGGCGGGCTGGTGAGTTTTATGCAATCACTGGATCAGCGTGACGGCAGGGAAAGAATAACTGACCAGCCAACGCAGTTCGCGTTCAATGACCGGTTGGTTTTCTTTTTCCAGAGCCCAGCGTTGTTGATCCAGTTTGAACTGTTCTTTGCGGGGCAGCTGTTTGTAGGCATCCAGAATAGGCATCGAGGCTGTTGACTGGTAATGGCTGCGTACGGCGCGCAGTTCATCCTGCTCCCATACCGTCGGGTCCAGGGCCGACAGCAGGTACTGAATACGCAGCACGCCTTCGGTAATTTCGCATTGCTCGTCGAGTACGGAGCGGGCGATAAAGCGGATATCCTGCAACAGTTCCAGTTGGCGGTTACGCAATTGCAGGGCGGCCTGAGCTTCTTCCTCCTGCTGGCGCTGTTTTACTGCGTTGACCTTGCGGGTCAGATGCCAGGCATAGCCAGCCAGCAGGGCGATAATCAACAGACCCAGAATCATCAGGCTGTAAGTCAGAATCATAAACAGGCTCCGTCACATAGCAGGGCAGGCATCATAGCCTGTGAGCAAAGAGAAATTAACCTGCAGTTATTAGGGGTTTAACCCCTGAGACTGGGGATCAGCGGCAAAGACGGCAGGCACCGCTGCGGGTTGTACCTTCGCGGTAGCGAACCCGTAAGCACGCACCGTCGCGTTGCGGCTGGACTTCGTAACGGCGTCCGTCCGTTCGTTCATCAACCGGTTCACCCGCGTTTTCAGCAGGGTTAGGGCGCGCTACATCGTCCGTGGGGCTGGTATTGGCATTCTGACAGGGTGCGGCATTCTGACAGGGTTGCTCTGAGGTTGGTTGTTTCATACTCATTATCCTTCCGCCCATGATTTCAGCAGTCTGCCAGGGTGCGCAATGCCTCACTGGCGGTAAAAAATACCTGGCCCGGGGCAAGTTCTTCCAGCAGATTGGTTTTACCCAGCTGATCCATGACCGGGCCTTTAACTTCAGCCAGATGCAGCTGAATGTGCTGCTTGCGCAGTTCTCTGAGTAAGTGTTGCAGGGTTTCAAACCCACTGAAATCGATATGGTTGATGGCGCTGCCGACCAGAACCACATGGCGGATGTGCCCGCCACTTTGCAGGCGCTGGCGAATAACATCCTCCAGATACTGACCGTTGGCAAAATACAGATTTTCATCAATACGGATCATCAGTACCTGCGTGCTGGTGGTCACCTGATGGCGTTTGACATTGCGGAAATGGTCACTGTCTCCGACCCGGCCGATTTCGGCAATATGAGGCTCGCTGGAGCGGCGCAGGTACAGCACCAGCGACAGCACCATGCCGAGTAAAATGCCATCGACCGCACCCGCTGCCAGCACGGCGGTAAAGGTGGTTAGCCATACCAGCCCGTCACTTTTCTGAAAATGCCAGGCGCGCCGGGCGTCGCTGAAGCTGATTAGGGGCAGCACCGCGCTGACAATAATGACTGCCAGAACCGCGTAAGGAAGGTCCATAAACAGCCGGCTGGCAAACAGGCAAACCAGCGCAACCAATACGACCGTAATGATACTGGCCAGCTGCGTGCGGGCGCCTGCTGCGCGGTTCACCACACTGCGGCCAAAGCCACCGGCCACCGGGAAAGCCTGACTGATGGCAGCGGCTAAATTGGCGATGCCTAAGGCCAGCAGCTCCTGATTGGTGCGTAAGCGCGGCGGCGTGGATGGTTCCGCGTTGGCGGCTGAGGTGCTATCCGGCAGTGGCGCGAGCGCTTCCGCCACCGAAAGACTCGACAGATAGCCAATCAGGGCGATAACCGCCGCCGCCGGCAGCATCGTTTGCCATTGATCAATGGTCAGTGCAGGCAGAGCCAGTACTGGCAGGCCCGCGGGTAATTCACCAATAGTGGCAATGGTCGGTGTCACGGCCTGAACGACGGCAATGCCCATTGCAACCGCAGCCAGTGGCCCGGCTTTATTCAGCAGACTGCTGAGCCAGAGTGGCAGGCGGCAGGTGATTTTCGGAATCAGCCATTGCCAGCTGTACAGCAGCAGCAGCGCCGCCAGCGCAATGGCTACCGCTTCCGGTTGCCATTGCGGATAGTCGTTGCTGAGATGCGTTGCGGTTTGCCACAGTGAGCTGCCACCGGGTAGCGGAATGCCGGTAATGTATTTTAACTGGCTGACGACAATCAGAATGGCGGTTGCGCTGGTAAAGGCAGAAATCACCGAATGGCTGATAAACGTGGTCCAGCGTCCCAGATCAATCAGATAAAACAATAACAGCCACAAGCCGGTTAGCAGTGCCAGCGCACTGGCCATGCTCAGGTATTCAGCGCTGCCGGGCGTTGCAGCGTTGTGCAGTGCCTCAAAGGTCATCAGGGAAATAACCGCCACCGGGCCTACGGCCAGAATGGGGCTGCTGCCCAGCAGCGCGTACGCCAGCACCGGCAACAGGGCGGCGTACAGCCCGGCTTGTGGAGGCATCCCGGCCAGCAGCGCGTAGGCCATGGCTTGTGGGGTAATCAGCGCTGCAACGACCAGTCCGGCCGTAATGTCGGACATCAGCCAGCGGCGCTGATAACCCGACAGAGTGTTAGTCAGGCGCATGCAACGTGGTCTCCTGAGAGGCGGCAGGTGGTGTTGTCTTGGGTGTGGTATCGCAATACAGGCCATTCAGTACATTAATAATCCGCTCGGCTTTATCGTCACTGAGCTGATAATAGACATTTTGGGCGCTGCGGCGGGTATGTACCAGATGTTCGCTGCGCAGCCAGGCCAGATGCTGGGATAGCGCCGACTGGCTCAGAGGCAGACGACTGGTCAGTTCACTGACTGAAATTTCACCATGACGCAGGCAGCACAGAATGGTCAGGCGGTGCTCGTTGGCCAAAGCCTTAAGCAGGCGGACGGCATCCTGACGATGATGGTCGAGGGCATCGTGATTGATCATGGTTTGTCTTCCGGGCTACGCTTTTTAAAGTGTATATCAAATATTGCTAAATAAGAATATGCTAATATAATCACGCTAAATTCATATCGCCGGAGGTAACAATGACCCGCCAGCCAAATGATGATGCAACCATCCGCATCGACAGTTTTTTCCACGCAGATACGTCCACCTTTACTTATCTGTTAACGGATAAAGCCACGGGTCAGGCCGCCATTATCGACCCGGTGCTCGACTTCGATCAGAAGTCCGGGCGTACCAGTACTCCGTTTATTGACGATATTCTGGCTCAGGTCGCACAGCAGTCGCTGACGCTGAACTATGTGCTGGAAACCCACGCACATGCCGATCATCTGACCGCCGCTGATTACATTCGCCAGCACAGTAACGCGCAGATTGTGATTGGCGCTGACATCCGTCAGGTGCAGGGTACCTTTAAGAAAATTTTCAATGAAGATGAGCGCTTTGTCGCCGATGGTCGTCAGTTTGACCAGCTGGTCAGCGACGGCGACCGTCTGCCGTTGGGTGACAGCAACATTGATGTATTGGCCACACCCGGCCATACGCCAGCCTGTGTCAGCTATCGGGTCAATCAGCAGGATGTGTTTGTTGGCGATACGTTGTTTATGCCTGATGTGGGCACTGCCCGCTGTGATTTTCCCGGTGGTGATGCGGCGACGCTCTATCAGTCGGTGCAGCGTTTGTTGTCGCTGCCGGATACGACGGTGCTGCATTTATGTCATGACTATCCGCCGTCTGAGCGGCCGGTTTGTTCGGCTGTTACGGTAGCGGAGCAGCGGGCTGACAATATCCATGTAAAAGCCGGTATCAGTGAGACGGATTTCATTCAGATGCGCACGGAACGTGATGCTGGCCTGGATATGCCGCGGCTTATTTTGCCGTCATTGCAGGTGAATATCCGAGCCGGAGCATTTCCTCAGGCCGAAGAGAATGGTGTGGCGTATCTCAAATTGCCATTAAACCTGCTTTGAGTGGGGGCTGACGGCAATGACTTTTTGGCATTTGCACCGATTTCTATTAGTCTGAATGCAACCAAACAAAAAGGAATAAGCCATGCTGGCGAACAACCGTTGGGTCCGGGCTGGCGGTAGTCTGAACGACAAGCCCATCAGCATTCAGTACCGTGAAGACTGGGAGCTTGCCCGCGAGTCGGAATCTTACCCGCTGTGCGTGCAGATTGCCTGGAACGCCGGCAGTGTTGATGACAGTACCGGCTTTCCCAGCTTAGGCGAGCAGGGCAAAATTCTGACCTTTGGTGAGCACCTGCAAAATAAACTTGAGCCCGGTGAAAATGCTCTGGTGGCGATGGTGATTACCCATGCCGGAGTGTGTCAGTGGATTATTTACTGCAAAGACATTGAGCTGTTGAAAGAAGGCCTTGACCGTATTCCCACCGCCGAGGGTTTATACCCGATCGAAGTGGTGGCGGACGAAGACCCTCAGTGGCAGACCTTTACGCAGGTTTATCAGGCGATTCTTCAAGAAGTCTGAGCGCTTCCAGACGGCGCTCTTCAATTTCAGCCAGTTCCTGTTCGACAATGGCCGGGTTCTCCAACGTAATCCGGCCAATCTTTCCCGCCCGCAACTCATGCAGGCACAACTCCGCGGCTTTGTGCAAATCGGCAATGCCGCCGGGTCTCAGACAACCGCGTTTGGCAGCAATGGTGCTCAGGGCTTCAGAGGCTGTGGCCGGTAATTCCTTAAAGCGAAAACGTGCCGACAGCTCAGTACTGTACTGGTCGAGCAGATAACCCAGTGCATAGGTCGCCACATCGGTGTATTCCATGGCGGTATCTTTGACGGCACCACTGGCGGCCAGACGGTAGCCGCTGTGTTCGTTCTCAAATTTTGGCCAGAGAATTCCCGGCGTATCGGACAGAATGATGCCGTTTTTCAGATCAATCATCTGATTGGATTTGGTCACCGCCGGCTCATTACCGGTTTTGGCGATGTAGCGCCCGGCCAGTGCGTTGATCAGGGTGGACTTACCGACGTTGGGAATGCCCATGATCATCACCCGTATCGAGAGTTTTTTCTCCAGTCGGGAGCTACCCAGTTTTTTGCACAAAGCAATCAGCTTTTTAACCTGATTGCGGTCTTCCGCAACCAACGGAATGGCCTGGGTATTGTGCTGTTTGCCAAAGTAATCGACCCACTGCTGAGTGACCTTAGGGTCGGCCAGATCGGCCTTGTTCAGTACCTTGATGCAGGTTTTATCGCCGCGCAGCTCGTCAACCATCGGGTTGGTGCTGGAATAGGGCAGGCGGGCGTCAAGAACCTCGACCACGATGTCGATGTCCGGCATCGCTTCGCTGATTTTCTTGCGGGCTTTGTTCATGTGCCCTGGGAACCATTGAATTGCCATAGTGACGCTTTCCAATTGACGAGTGATTAAAAGGGCGGCACATTGTAAAGCAAGGCCAGTGGAGAGCAACCGCTCACTTGAACGCAGTGGCCTGAAGACCGATAGATACTGCGTTAACCGGTGAAAATCTCCGACACTGGACTGTCACAATTGAGGGGTAAGTTAATCTCAATCGGCAAGGTGAAATTGATTGGATTGGAGACAACTATGGATGTCTTACAAGAAAATTTTGCCCGGAGCGCCAAAAAGCAGGGGCGTCAGGCCTCGGCAACGGTGTCCGGTCGGCGACGGGCAGGCTTTCTGCTCGGCAATAAATTTGTCTTCTCAGATCAGGCTGAGATTGTCTGGGTTGAAGCGGGGCCGGGGGAGTTCAGAGAACTGCGCCTGTGGCGCAAATAGCGGATCTGGGTTGACGGTATTTATCCCGCGCTGAGTGCTTTCGTTAACACGGTGTTGCATCGGCGATTGAATCTGGTGTGAGTGCGCCAGGGGCTTCGTTCACTTCAGCGCTCTGGCTGTTCATGTTTCAGCCTGTGATCTGCTACTGCTACACCAGGGTTGCGAAGGCGGGCTGCTGAAAACAAGCCAGCAGAAACGAGAGCTGCGTTACAGCGCTTGTTTCTGCCTGCATTATGAATCAGCTGCCGAACATCGACATTGGCTGATTCTCTTCTGTTTCTTTCGTTTCTTCCTGCGCTACTGTATCTGTTTCAGGGTTGGTGTCCGCTGATGCCATTGCAGTATTGTCTGCCTGGGCTGTCAGTGTCTGGTTGTCAGACGGCTCGTCTGCTTGAGAGGCGTCATCGTCAGAGTCATCGTTATCGGCGTTGTTAGCCTGCGGACGATTATCGGACTCCTGCATTTTGGCCTTCTTACGTTCGATTTTGGTGATCTGACGGTCATGGTTGGCCCAGACACCGGTTTTAACTTCAACACTGCGAATGCCGTTTTCTTCGGCAATTTCATCGGCGATTGAGCGGGCAGCTTCATCGGCATCACGGGCCAGCAGTTTACGCTCACCGCTGTCCAGGCGGGCAAACAGATCAATCAGAGCGTTGGACAACACTTCCTGAGCGATTTCATCACGATTCTTGCGGAAGCGACGGGCAATAACGTTAAGCATGGCCAGATCGTTGGCGTCCAGGCGCATGGTGAAAGCGGCCAAAGTCTGCTCGCGCTCACGTTTTGCTTTCTCTTCTTCGTAGTAACGATCAACAAGAGATTGGGTGCTGGTGGTATCGATATCCTGCATGATTGGCTTCCGTCTGGTGGTTCAAATTCAGTGCGGTACTGTATATGTTTACATAGGTTTTGTGCAACTGTCCGCGGTTGTTTTATAGTAGCCATTGTTGTCATCTTTTCTAATAGGCCGAACATGAACATCGCTGAATCTATTGCCTCCAAACTCGCTGTTTTAAGCCCTTCGCATCTGGATATTGTTAACGAAAGCCATATGCATGCCGGGCCAGCCACTGACTCACACTTCAAGCTGGTGGTCGTCAGTGATGCGTTTAATGGCAAACGCCCGGTGGCCCGTCATCAGCAGGTATACCAGTTGCTGGCTGAAGAGCTTTCAGGGCCGGTGCATGCCTTGGCTTTGCATCTTTATTCACCACAGGAATGGCAGGAAGCGACCGTGCCGCCGTCCCCTCAGTGTCAGGGCGGTCATTGACCAGAGCCGACAGCGGGGCATCATAGGCCCTGTACTTCCGGGCTGATTTTCGCGCTGGTTCTGCCGATTATGACAGCGCTATTTTGGCTGATGTGCACCTACAGTGATCATAAAAGTGCAGGCATGCTCCGGCCTGTAATCAAGCATAGCGAGATCTATTTATGTGGTTGGCTGCTCGTCTGCTGGTCGTGGTGTCTTTGTTGTTGAGCCAGGTCTGTATGGCGGACTGGGAATTGGCAAAAGAGGATAAGAGTCATCAGATTCGTGTGTACACCCGTGCCGCAGAACATTCTGACATGCGCGAGTTTCGTGGCGAGCTGCGTGTGCAGACATCGCTGTCTGCGCTGGTGGCTCTGATTGAAGATAATAAAGCCGGCCCGCAGTGGATACATAATTGCCGTGCACTGGAAGTCATCGAGCAGATCTCTGCGCAGCAGCGTTTATTTTATATGGTGACAGAGGCTCCCTGGCCGGTGAAAGACCGTGACAGTGTCATTGACAGTGTTCTTACTCAGGATTCGGCCCTTGGCACAGTGCATATTGATATGCAGGTCCGCAACGATGTGTTCCCGGCCAATGATGAGTTTATCCGTATAACCGATATGCAGGGCTTCTGGGAATTTCAGCCACAGGATGATGGTTGGGTTATGGTGATTTATCAGGTGCATGCAGACCCGGCAGGGGGGATTCCAGCCTGGCTGGCCAACAGCATGGTGGTTGAAGCGCCTTATTACACACTGAAAAATATGCGAAAAATGGTTACTCAGGAACCGTATGTCAGCGCGCATCTGTCTCATATTCAGGACGTTAGTCAAAAACCTTAAGCCGTACGCAGCGCTGCAGGTTTTTATTCTGAGGTTGCCACTCATCGTCCTGGCCTCCTGACATTTGTCATTGCATTGTCACAAAAGCGTCATACAATCGCGCCCAAATTTAAACTCAGAAGTAAGTCTTATGAATTTCTGGCGCAATGTTTTCTTTTCCGCTTTAACTCTTATCTCTGCTGCGACGGCTTACGCCGAGCCTTCAGCACCTTTTGAGGGGCTGCCGGTTGATGGCGAAATTAATCTTTTTTCTGTTCAGGGATCGAACACCATTGGCGCCGAACTGGCCCCCAATCTGGTGAAAGCCTGGCTGCAGGAAAAAGGTGCAGAAAACATTGCCGTGCAAAATACCGATGTTGAGAACGAGGTTCAGGTCAGTGGCTTTTACGCGCCCACACGTACCCGGTTGACGGTAAACATTGCAGCCCACGGATCCGGTACTGGTTTTAAAGGCCTGGCGTCAGGGCGTGCCGATATCGCCGCCGCTTCCCGCCCGGTTAAAGATAAAGAATTTAATTTACTGCAGCCGCTGGCCAATATGCGCAGCCCGGGCAGCGAACACATCATCGGGATTGATGGTCTGGCCATTATTGTGCATCCGGATAATCCGGTCAGTGATCTGAGCGTGGAAGAAATTGCCGAGATATTCTCCGGTGGTTACAGCGACTGGTCTGAAGTGGGTGGCAAGCCAGGCCCGATTCATGTGTATGCCCGTGATGATAAGTCCGGTACCTGGGATAGTTTCAGTGGCATGGTATTAGGCGAGCGTACGTTAATTGCCGATGCCGAGCGCTTTGAATCCAATGCGGAGTTATCGGACCGTGTGTCCGCTGACAGTGCCGGAATTGGTTTTGTCGGCTTGTCGTCGGTACGCTCTGCGCGTTTGTTGTCGGTATCTGATGGCAGTGCCAAGTCGTTGCTGCCGAATAAACTGACCGTTGCGACCGAAGATTACGCACTGTCCCGTCGTTTGTTTATGTACACCGATGATGAACCGGCGAATGCTTACGTTAAAGAGTTTATTGATTTTTCACTGCAGGATGCCGGGCAACAAATCGTTGCTGATACAGGCTTTATTTCGCAGGAATTAAAAGCGGTGATGCCGGAATTTTACGATGAATTACCAGAAGATTTTCGCCAGCTGACTTCCGATGCCAAGCGTTTAACCATTAATTTCCGTTTTCAGGAAGGCAGCGCCAAGCTGGATAACAAAGCCCTGAAAGATCTGGAGCGTCTGGCTGATTTCCTGCACGCCAACGGTTCCGCTGAAGTGGTACTGATTGGTTTTGGCGATAAAAAGAAAACCGAAAAACGTTCGCAGTTATTATCCAAATTACGTGCCATGGCGGTGCGTCGTGAGCTGGTGCGTTACGGCATTTATCCGAAAAACTCGGTCGGCTATGGTGAAAACCTGCCGGTTGCTTCTGTTAATGGGATGGAAGGACGTAATAAAAACCGCCGGGTGGAAGTGTGGGTACGTAACGTCGGCGCATAACGTATTCTGATTCTTTTAACACATAAAAAAGCCCGGAAATATCCGGGCTTTTTTATGTGTGTCACGCTGGGTGCTGTGTCAATCTTCGGCGTGCAACAACAGGTACAGCTCAACGACGGCTGCAGGAATATTGCTGCACATCTGATTCGACAGGTCGATGTCATCGTCGATGTCTTCCATCTCCGGCTCGTCCATAAACAGGCCTGAGGCATACATAATCGGGAACAGGTGCTGGGCAACGGTTTCTTCTTCACGCGCATACCATTGTTCTTCCTGCAGCAGGACTCCGGTCATAAACCCCATGGCCCAGCTTTCCAGTGGTGGCTCTTCTTCATCGTCGACCAGCGTCAGGTCGGCAGGAACCGGGAAGTCCTGGCCGGAATCCAGCCATGCCTGAATTTCTTTGCCCAGTTTAAGCAGCAGGGCATTGACCTGCTCTTTCTCGGCTTTGCTGAAGCCAAGTTGTTCGTCGAAGGCGCAATCCCAGACTTGCTGAACATTGAATTCAACCGGACCGGCGATCAGTGCCGTCATCAGACCGTGAACGGCGAAGAAATCGAAACTGTCCTGGCGGTCGGCTTCGTCTTCGAGCAATACGCCCAGGGTTTCCAGTTCGTCTTCATTAAGGGATGGGATACTATTGAGGTCGGACATACGCTACTCCTGAATTTGGCGCTAATCCTAACAGGCTTGAGACCGTGCGGAAATCTTACAAACAACAATTCTGGCTGACAGTGGGCGGTGAACAGGTCGCTGTTCATTTGTCAGCGATGCGGCGTAAGAGTATGCGCATGCTGATTAATGCCGATGGCGACGTTGATCTGCGTATTCCGCTGGGGTACCCGAAGGCCGATGTGCTGGCTTTTGTTAATGCCAACCACGATTGGTTGCTGAAACGCCGCAGTGAAGTGCTGGCACGACAGCAGGTAGCGCAGCAAAGCGTTCTGATCCGTGGCCGTGAGTTACCCTTTAAGCGCAGTGCACTGGACGAGTTTATGGTGGCCGAACAGGCGGTCTGGGTGCCGGAAAGCTGGCAGCCTGCACAGATTGAGCAGGCATTGGATGCCTGGCTCAGAGCTGAGGCGCGCCACGAATATCCGCAGATGATTGAGCGCTGGTGGCCGTTTTTCAGCCAGTTTGATGTACGCCGCCCGCAATTGCGTATTAAAAAGATGCGCACCCGTTGGGGCAGTCTGTCGCAGCGCGGCTACATCAACCTGAATCTGGCTTTGATGCAGTTACCGCCCGAGTTGCTGGAATTGGTGGTGGTGCATGAACTGTGTCATCTGCGCCACTTTGATCATGGTGCGGGGTTTAAAGCGTTGATGAGTCAGTGTTTGCCGGACTGGAAGCAGCGCGAGCAACAGTTAAATCAGCTGTCGCGCCGTTTGCTCTGAGGTCTGCTTGTCAGCGTGATTTTACTGCGCTGTTAATCCACAACTGCGAATACCAATAGTACCAGCCACGGTGACGGATACTGGGCGCCGTACAGTTATAACGGCTGCGGCCGCCGCGAATGGGGTTTTCTGCACGGGTGATCAGATTCACGACGCCGTTGTCGGACTCGGTCTGCGTACTGATCGCCCCCTCACCACTGGCAAAACACTGGATCTGGCGCGGGCGCAGGTCAACTTCCGGGAAATGAATGGCCAGAGTCGGCGGATTGTCTTCGGCCAGTACCGGTTCAACCAGTTGTGTTGGCGGCACCGGCAGGGCGAGAGTGTAGAGTTTGGTTTTCAGGGTTTTGACGTTGGCATAAATACCCGAGGCCGGAAAGCGCGGCAGCGCCTGCGGATGAGACATGGGGCCGACCGGCCCGGATTGCTGACCAAAAGCCAGATAACCGTTTGCTGCCAGCCAATCGATGATCTCCAGATCGAATTCACCATAAGGATAGGCCAGCAGTTTATGACTGGTGCCCAGCTCTTTCTGCAGACGAGCTTCCGGTTCTGCCACTTCCTGGGTCAGCCAGGCATCGAGAGTCATGCCATCGGGGCGTGCAATGAGGTAAGGGTGATCGGCACTGTGGTTGGCAATCAGGGCGCCGTTGTCCTGTAGTTCTTTCAGTTGTTTCCAGTCCATCACCACGCCGTGTTGTTCATCCACCGCATTGGTATTCACGAAAACGGTAAAAGGCCACTGGCGCTGTTTCAGCAATGGATAGGCGTTGTCATACACCGAGCGATAGGCGTCATCGAAGGTAATGGCGACGGATTTCTCCGGCAATGATTCACCTGCACGGATTTTGGCCAGCGCCTGGCCGAGATCAATCACATGCATATTCTCCTGCTCCAGCAACTGCAGATGGCTGGCAAAGCCTTCCGGGCTGATGCTGGTGGAGGCAGGAGTATCCGTGGATACATGATGGTATTGCAGAATGACCAGTTGAGCGTGGGCGGAGAAACTGAGCAACACACTGAGCAGAACGAACGGAAAAGAAAACTTAATCATGAATACCGGTGCTTGAGTCGTTGAAAGGCGGCCTGAATATCGCGGAAACGGTTTACATCACCGCCACGGTCCGGATGGTGTTGCATGGCCAGGCGGCGATATTGTAATCGAATATCCGCCCCTGTCACTGGCTTACTGAGTTGCAGTTCAGCAATATCCTGATCTTCCTGTTCCGGCTGCAGCATCCTTTGCCAGAAACTGCGCAGCAGTTCATCCACTTCATCCTGGCCGGTATTCAGCTGACTGAGATCGAGATAATACTCAGCCAGTGGCTGGTGCTCCGCCAGCGTGCTGCTCTGAGAGGTCTGCGGCCAGGGCTGGCGGCAAATTCTGAGGGCGCTGATTTCCAGCAGGGCAGATTGTTCAGCAGCCCATTGCTGCTGCAGGCGGTAAAGGCAGTGCATCAGAATAAAATGGCTGCGGAACATGGTCAGCGAGTCACGCAAAGCATCCGCTCGGAATACGCCTTGTTCAGGTGCCTGCAGCCAGCACAGCAGGTCATATTCGCTGCAGGCCTGACCATCGGCCAGACGCAGGCTCAGTAATTCGAGCAGGGGTGCGAAGTCGTCAGTGGCGGTATCGTTGGCCGCCAGTGGAGAAAGGGCATCTGAATTCATGTCTTTATGCTAGCACAGCGGCGGGTGTTTCCGGTTTTATGGTGCAGGCAAAGCGTGCTGCTCAAGGCTGGTCGGGGTCGGTATCCTCAATCAGCTGACGGGCAAACGCCGGCAGGCGATGTTTGATCCGGTTGAGTTTGTGTGAAAACGCGCGGTAGCGGCGACGTATAAACTGCAAAAAATGCCGCACTTTCGGAATGGTGCCGACGAGCATGGACAGGCCAAGGATGATCAGGATAATGCCCAGCGGGATGGGCATCGGAGTGATAATAATCCCCAGCAGCAACAGCAGAATGCCGGTCACCATTTTTACGCTGCGTTTGATCATTCTGCGTCATCATCCAGATTGTCGTGCCGGTTTTTCCGGTTCTTTTGGCATACTGTTCGTTGCTCTTCAGGCATGCCCATACTGACACCCTGACATGACTCTGTTGCGAAACCATGAAATCTTTTGGTACAGGCCCCGTTGTTTATGAGTGAACAGGAAAAAAAGCCGCTGCCCAAACGCAGCCATCTGATTACCCCCGAAGGGGAACAGGCTTTACGCAAAGAATACGACTATCTGTGGCGAACCGAACGACCAAAGGTCACGCAGGAAGTCTCCGATGCGGCCAAGCTGGGTGATCGCTCAGAAAATGCCGAATACATTTACGGCAAACGCCGCCTGCGCCAGATCGACGGTCGTGTCCGCTTTCTGCTGAAGCGTCTGGAGATTCTGACGGTGGTGGATCGGCTGCCGGCCGATCCGCAGAAAGTCTTTTTTGGTGCCTGGCTGGAACTGGAAGACGATGAGGAAAACGTCCACCGCTATCGTCTGGTGGGCGAGGACGAAATTGACCTCAAGCGCGGCTATATCAGCGTCGATGCGCCGCTGGCGCGGGGGCTATTAGGTAAGCGCATTGATGACGAAGTCACCGTGCGACTGCCGAAAGGTGAGGAGACCTTTTACATTCTCAGTGTGTGTTATCAGCGTCCGTCGTGGGATGCCGGCGGTAGTAATCAGGCGGTGTTTTCGGCCTGAGGCCGGGCATCATCAGGCAGAGCGCTGAGACAGATCGCTGCTAGGCTTAATGGCAGGAGGATCATTATGACATTAGCACGCGTTATTACCGTTTTGCTGCTGTTCTGGCCGATGGCTGCTGCTGTTAAAGCTGCGGACGTTACAGCCAACGCTCAGTCTGCGGCCGAAGAGGGCGAAACCTGGCCCTTTGCCGGCGTGTATAAAATGCCGGTCTGGATTGATCAGGTGCAGCGGGTCTGCCCGTGGAAGTCCGATGCCGGAGAGGGATATATCCGTGTCGTCCGCACTAATTTCAAAGGTCCGCACGGTATTTATCTGCAATGGATCCGTAAAGGCATTGCCGGTAGCGAAACTCAGGCCATTTCAACGGTACGGGTAAAAGAGCTGGAAGAGCAGTATCAGGTCCGTCTGCAAATGCCGCAGCCGGAACTCAGCAGTGCGGCCTGTCACCTGACAGCGCTGGCGGAGTCCATCATTACCGACCGGCGCTATAAAATGGAGTTTATCGTGAAAGGGCCGGGGGATTATCAGCTGCTGGTCACCAGCATGTTGCAAGGCGGTTTGTGACCGCCTTTTCTTTTTTGCCGGCAAAAAAAGCAGTCAGATCAGTCGATCTGAACGACATCCAGACGGGTAAACAGATGACCTTTGTCCTGCTTATCCTGCAGGGTGACAAAATCAAATAGCTGAGTATCACCTAATTGCGAAGGTGCCACGTTACAGATAGCGGCAAAGATATTCTCGCTGCGCCCCGGCTGCTCTCTGTCCCACTGTTCCAGCATCATCTTAATGTTCTGGCGTTGCAGATTTTCCTGCGAACCGCACAGGTTGCACGGAATGATCGGGAAGCCCCGTGCCTCGGCAAATTTTTCAATGTCTTTTTCTTTGCAATAAGCCAACGGGCGGATCAGTACGTGTTTCTGATCGTCGCTTAACAGCTTAGGCGGCATCGCTTTGAGTTTTCCGCCATAGAACATATTCAGAAACAGGGTTTCGATGATGTCATCACGGTGATGGCCAAGGGCAATTTTATTGGCACCGATGCTCTCGGCGAAACCATACAGGGTGCCGCGACGCAGGCGCGAGCACAGGCCACAGGTGGTTTTGCCTTCCGGAATGATGTCTTTCACCACGCTGTAAGTGTCTTTTTCCACAATATGAAAATCAACGCCCAGCTCGGTCAGGTATTGCGGCAGGATATGCTCCGGAAAACCGGGCTGTTTCTGGTCCATATTCACGGCAATGATATCAAAATGAATCGGCGCGCTTTTTTGCAGGCTCAGCAGAATATCGAGCATGGTGTACGAATCTTTACCGCCGGACAGGCAAACCATAACCTTATCGCCGTCTTCGATCATGCGGTAGTCTTCAATGGCCTTGCCGACATTACGGCGCAGGCGCTTCTGCAGTTTGTTGAACTCGAGTTGCTCTTTGCGCTCGGCAGCGGATTCGATCATAAAAACACCCTGAATAATTGCGCCCGCTTTATAGCAGAATGCACCGGGTGAAGGAACCGCCTGCGCAGTTCTGGCAGTTAATTCTGTAGGGAAAGTCGCCGTCTGTGGGCGTAAGCAGAAAGGGTTGTCGCCTGCTCAGGCGGCACGGTCGAGCAGGGCGCTGACTTCGGCAACGTTGGCGCAGAAGTCTTCAATGCTGACGCTGCTGCGAGGGTGGTAAAACCGCTTCCATAAGCGGGCAAGCTGTTCCGGGGTGGCTGTTTCCGGTAACACGAAATCGCCATTGCGGGCATAAATGAACCAGGCAACGGCGGTGGCATACGACAGGTTGGTGGTCAGTTCGGCGTGGGGATGATTCAGAAAGTCATGCTGACTGGCAAGGCCGCGTACGGTGCTGGCCAATTCCGGTTGTTGCGCCAGATAAGCATCCCATACATGACGATGGGTCAGGCTGTGAATACGGTAAATGCCCAGGCCGCGTTGGCCAGCGACCTTCAGGTGAGATCCCAGCGCCGACTCCTGTGCGGCTGTCGCCAGCAGCAGAGTACAGGCCATCGGCGCGGTTACGCCAATACGCTGCAGGGTTGGCTGGATTACCCAGCGGGTTAATTCGCTTGCGCAGATGCCCATGGTCACCTCCTTATACGTCATATCGGCTGAATGACGCTATTCTGCAATCTTAGATCAGATTGGTTTATCTGCCGCCGTTTTATACCAATTGCCAATAGAATGATTGGAAACCGGCGCCAGAAAAATAACATCCGTTCAGCCTTTACTACAGACAAAGCATTTCCCGTACCACCGTGACCTGAGTTAACGAATGAAAATACAGGCATAAAAAAACCGGTCAGTGACCGGTTTTCAACGTGCGGCTGAGGGTTGCTTATTCCTGCGGATGAACGGCGCACTCTTTGTCAGTGTTCAGGCCCGCCAGCTCATAGAGCATATCGGCGTCCTGAAGGATCACTTCTTTGCCCTGAGTTTCGATCAGACCGTTTTTCTGGAAGCGGGTAAAAACCCGGCTGATGGTTTCAACCGCCAGACCCAGATAATTACTGATATCCACCCGTGACATCGGCAGGCGGAAGTGGCTGGCCGAGAAGCCGCGGCGTGAGTAACGCTGAGAAATATCAATCAGGAAAGAGGCGACGCGCTCTTCGGCGTTCTTTTTGCTGAGCAGCAGCATCATGTTCTGGTCGTGACGGATTTCAGTGCCCATGGTGCGCATTAACTGTTTGCGTAAATCGGGCAGATCATCGGCCAGGGTGTCGAGTTGTTGCAGCGGAATTTCACACACGGTGGTGGTTTCCAGTGCTTTGGCGGTCAGCGGATAGTTGCCGTTATCGTAGCCGGCCAGACCGACCAGTTCTGAGGCCAGGTGGAAACCGGTAATCTGTTCTTCGCCATTACTGGCTAATGTGTAGGTTTTCAGAGCGCCGGTGCGGACCGCAAAGACGGATTGAAACGCTTCGCCTTGCTGGAACAGCAGCTGGCCTTTCTGAATCGGGCGACCGCGGCGGATGATATCGTCGAGGCGCTCCATATCGGAATCGTTCAGGGACAGTGGCAGACACAGTGCATTCAGTGAGCAGGTCTGGCAGTGTGGTTGAGTGCCCCGCATGGGAGCAGGCGCAACGGGTGTCGTTTTCATGACTGATTCCTGAGTAAAACTCCAACACTGGAGTAGGTAACAAGTGCAACAGTTGCGGCTATGTTCGGCATTAGCGCGCGATCTGTCAAGAAAGCAGCCAGACCGAAGCGGCCGTCCACAGGCCAAATCCTATCAGTAATCCTCCGGCAACCTGACGCACGCGGTTATTGCTCAGAAACGGCGTCAGAACATTGGCCGCCAGTGTGCTGGCAAACAGCGCCGGCAGGGTACCCAGACCAAAGGCGAACATGGCCGCCGCGCCGAGTAATGGCTGACCATTAGCGGCAACCCAGCTCAGCGTGCTGTAAATCAGGCCGCAGGGCAGCCAGCCCCAGAGCATGCCCAGCCACAAGCGATCAATCGCGCGTGGTGACTGCATAAAACGGCGGGTCAGAGGCTGCAGGTATTTCCAGACTCCCTGACCCAGTTGTTCGATACGGGTCAGCATTAATGACCAGCGGGCAATATACAGGCCCATCAGGATCAGCATCAGTGCCGCCAGCGTGCGCAATACCAGCATCAGCCATTGGTGTTGGCTCTGCAGCCACAGGCCGGCGCTGGCGACAATCAATCCGGCGATGCTGTAACTGAGTATGCGTCCGGCGTTAAACAGCAGAGTCACGCGTACACGTTGCGTGCCGGCGTTGCTGCCAATGGCGGCGGCAATCCCGCCGCACATTACCAGGCAGTGGCTGGAACCAAACAGGCCGAGCAGAAACGCGGTCAGCAGCGAGAGCGGTTCAATCATGGTTTGTCGGACGGCTTATCGTCTTGTGTGTCGTTGCGCGGACGGCTGACGGGTTCATCGTCATCGAACAGAATGCGGTGGGCGGGGGATTCCATGTCTTCAAACTGGCCGCTTTTCACCGCCCAGAAAAAGATCAGTACAGCAATGCCGATCAGCAGCAGAGACAGCGGTACCAGGATGTAAATGATATCCATCGATCAAACCTCAGAGGAGTCAGGAGCTGGCAAACGGTTCAGGCGCAGGGCGTTGGTAACGACCAGCAGCGAACTGAATGACATACCAATCGCTGCAGCCCAGGGCGGAACAAAGCCTGCGGCCGCCACCGGCAGTGCGATGAGATTGTACAGCAAAGCCCAACCGATGTTCTGGGCAATAATACGGCGCGTCTTGGTAGCACCATCCAGAGCGGTCAGTAAGGTTTCCAGACGGCCATTGGTAAGCATGACATCGGCGTTGGTTTTGGCCAGATCGGTGGCCTCGTTAACGGCCAGAGCAATATCCGCACCGGCCAGAACCGGCACATCGTTAATACCGTCACCCACCATCATGACCCGTTCACCCGCCTGCTGCCAGGCGCGTACCGCCGCCAGTTTCTGCTCTGGCGAGACACCGGTCTGCAGATCGGTAATACCCAGTGCATCAGCCACCACCTGACCGGATGCGCCGGGGTCGCCGGTCAGCAGAGAGACAGCAATACCGCGCTGTTGCAGACCGCTGACAATCGACGCCGCGTTGCGGCGCAGGCTGTCGTTCAGGCGTACCCAGGCCAGAGGCTGCTGGTCGCTGGCCAGTAACAGCCACTGACCGGCTGCGTTGCTGTCGGGTTCCGCCAGAGGGGCGGCAGGCCAGGCATAATCAGCCCGGCCAAAACGCAGGGTCAGACCGTTCCACTGGCCGCTGATACCCTGACCCGCGGTTTGTTCGGTGTTCTCTACCGCCGCGGATTTAATAGCGCGGAAGGCACGGGCAATCGGATGAGTCGAGTGCTTCTCTAATCCGGCGATCAGCGCCAGCACCTGGGTTGCATCCAGATCCGCCAGAGGTTCGACCTGCTCGAGGGTTAATTTGCCCTGGGTCAGGGTGCCGGTTTTATCGAATACCACACGGTTAATCTGTGGCAGCACTTCCAGTACATGGCCTTTGCTGATCAGCAGGCCACGTTCGCGCAGTGCGGCTGTTGCCGCCGTCAGAGCGGTTGGCGTGGCCAGTGACAGAGCGCAGGGGCAGGTAACTACCAACACGCTGAGGGCGATAAAAAAGGCGTGTTCATTACCTTGCAGCCACCAGAAGGTGAAGACCGAACTGGAAATGATCAGGACTGCCGCAACAAAGTGGCTGGCAATTTTGTCGGCCAGCAGCGCCGCGCGCGGTTTTTCCTGCTGGGCACGATCCATCAGGCGCATGATGGTCGACAACTGCGCTTCGGCGCCAGTGGCGGTAACCTTCATCAGCAGCGGACTCTCGACGTTAAACGTACCGCCGATCAGGCGATCACCGGCTTTTTTGCTGATGGGCAGGTATTCGCCAGTGAGTGCGGCTTCATCGACCGAGCTGCGGCCTTCCATCACCACGCCGTCAGCCGGAATTGCATGGCCGGGTTTGAGACGCAGCACGTCACCAATACGGATATCTTCACTGGCGATGACGTGCTCGACACCGTCGTCACCAACTTTCAGCGCGATGTTGGGCAGCAGCGTCAACAGATTATTACCGGCTTTACCCATCCGGTGACGGGCGCGCATTTCCAGAAAGCGGCCGAGTAACAAGAAAAAGGTAAACATACAGACCGAGTCAAAATAGACCTCGATACCCTGATTCAGGGTGCTCCAGATGCTCGAACAAAATGCCAGCACAATGGCCAGTGACACCGGCACATCCATTGTCAGGTGACGGGTGCGCAGATCACGCAGGGCGGCGGTAAAGAACGGCCGGGCGCTGAACATCACCACCGGCAGGGTCATCACCATCGAGGCGAGGCGCATAAAAAACTCGTATTGCTCGGCCATACCAACGTACAGCGGTACGGCCATCATCATCACCTGCATGGTACCGATACCGGCAACGGCCAGGCGGCGGATGGCCAGTTTACCCTCGCGGTGACGTTGCTCTTCCTGTTCGGTGGCCGAAAAAGGCGAGGCTTTGTAGCCCAGGCGGTAAATCGCCTCGGCAATACTGGATACGGCAATCTGGTCGAACTGCCAGCGCACCACCAAACGGTGGTTTGACAGATTTAACACGGCGTTTTTTACGCCGGGCAACTGGCCGACGCGGTGCTCAATCAGCCAGGCGCAGGCGGCACAGCTGATGCCGTCGATAATAAAAGTGGCTTCCGCTTCGCCTTGTTGATTGCCACTCAAATGAGCGACAAAGCGGCGTTGCAGGGCTTCGCTGTCATACAGCGTGAGGGATTCGCGTGCAGAAAGATCGCTGTCTTCCAGCTCGGCCGGTGATAACTCCGGCAATTCGGTACGGTGGCGGTAATAATCTTTCAGGCCACTGGCGACGATGGTTTCGGCAATGGCTTTACAGCCCGGGCAGCACATCGGCTGCCGTTGGCCATCAACCAGGGTTGACCAGCGCTCACCTTCGGTGGTGGCTTCACCGCAGTGAAAGCAGCGCTCTTGGGCTGAATGTGCATTCATTTGGCGTGTAAATTAATAACCTTGTCTGCTTCGATCCGTTCGGTGCCGCGGATACGCCATTGCTGTTCGTGGCTGAGCAGCCAGATATGGCGGCGTTCCGGTAATACCAGTTCATTGACGCCGGCGTAATGGCCGTCACCCAGGCGTTGCAGCAGTACGGTTACGTCACGGTCCTGCAGGGTCGGGTGAATCAATTGCAGTTGCAGGGTGGCGGGTTCTTCGTCCAGATAACCGTTCAGGGTCAGGTGGACTTCGTCTGCGGTGAACGTCAGGTCGGCCTTGATCTGCAGGCGGGCGGCATGAGCATCGGCTTCAACGTTTTCGGTATAGCTGACGCCGTCTTTGTAATAGCTGTCGCTTACCAGAGAATCTTTGGACTCGAGGGCGAGTGTCAGCATCACAAAACCCCAGCAGATAGACAGCAGCGGAATACCCGCAACCAGCCACACCATGGGTTCTTTGTACCAGGGAGCGTGTTCTTTGGATTCGGTGTTCATAGACTTCTCAATCGGCATCGGGCGGGATAAAAAAAACCGCCCAAGTTTAACCACTTGGACGGTCAGTCTCCAGTTTGGATTTGTCAGATTCGCTGACACGGGTCATGGTTCCGTGGCGGCGAATCTTTTTCCACAAATTAACTGCGTGGTGCAATAAAGCGGCTTTCTTCGCGCGCCACTTCTTCGCCGGTATCGGCATCGGTGATGACGAATTCAATATCCACACGGCTGGCTGGCATGTGCACTTCTTCCGGATCAATTTCGATGGTCAGAAGCACTTCTTTCAGCTCGTTCACGCGCAGGTACTGAGTGGTTGGCGCATCCATTTTCATACCTTCCATGCCATCCAGGCTCAGGGTATAGGTTTTCGGGCTTTGCGACATATTAATCAGCTTCAGCGTGTACGCATTGGTGACGGTATCGTTGGCCGTCATCTGGTACAGCGCGCCACGGTCACGTTCAATGTCCAGCTTGAACGGTGTACGGGTGCCGATGGCGTAGACAAATGCGCCCATCATAATCAGCAGCAGCGCGGCATAACCCACCAATCGCGGCCTGAAGAAATGGGTTTTCTTGCCTTCCAGTTCATTCTCGGTGGTGTAACGGATCAGGCCTTTCGGCTTGTTCAGTTTTTCCATAATGGAGTCACAGGCATCGATGCACAGAGCGCAGCCGATACACTGATATTGCAGGCCATCGCGGATGTCGATGCCGGTCGGACAAACCTGAACACACAGCGAGCAGTCGACACAGTCGCCGAGACGATCCTGTTCGGCGGCATTTTCTTCTTTTTTACTGCGTTTTCCACGTGGTTCGCCACGATCTACATCGTAAGACACAGCGAGGGTATCCGGATCGTACATCACTGACTGGAAGCGAGCGTATGGGCACATATAAATGCAGACTTGTTCTCGCATCCAACCGGCGTTGATGTAGGTGGCCACGGTGAAGAAGGCAATCCAGAACAGACCCCAGCCACCAATGTTGAGGGTGAAGAAGTCGGGCACCAGTTCGCGGATTGGAGTGAAGTAGCCCACAAAGGTTATGCCGGTCCAGATGGCAATGATCATCCACAACGTATGCTTAAGCGCTTTTTTGCGGAATTTACTCGCACTCATCGGTTCTTTATCGAGTTTCATGCGGGCGTTGCGGGTACCTTCGGTACGCTCTTCAATCCACATAAAAATAAACGACCAGGCCGACTGTGGGCAGGTATAACCGCACCAGATACGACCAGCAAGGTTGGTAATGGTGAACAGACCAAAGGCGCAGATAATTAACAGCCACGACAGCAGCATAAAATCCTGCGGCCAGAAGGTGACGCCAAAAATATGGAACTGGCGCGCCGGTAAATCAAACAGAATGGCCTGTCGGCCTTCCCAGTTAAGCCAGGCGCTGCCGAAGTAACCGAGCATTAATGCCCACAGCGACCATGTGCGTAATTTCTGGAAAAAACCCTCAATCTCACGCACGTAAATCTTTTTACGTTTTTCATACATGCTTTGGGTTTTTGGTGTGACATCTTTGACCGGAATATTACTCATAACGGCAAATCACCTTGGTTGGATGTGCATGATGGCGCTTGGCGAAACCAGAGACGGAGCAGGGCTCCACAGCGCTCTATATAACGCAGCAATTATATAGCGTGTTGCTTGTCGCTATAACGAAAAAAGCGGCATTAAGCCGCTTTTTTCTGTTTTTATTGCCTTAGCTCAACCCCGGCTGGTTTTGCCTGTCCGGGGTCTTGCTGCGCTTACTGCTGATGAGACAGCGAGTAAACGTAAGTGGTCAGCAGATGGATCTTGGCTTCAGCGTTGTTGCCAAGAATTTCCAGGTGCGCTGGCATTTTACCGTTACGACCATGCTTCAGAGTGAACTCAATCTGCTTGGAAGAACCGCCATATAACCAGATGTCATCAGTCAGGTTTGGTGCGCCAACCAATTGGCTGCCTTTACCATCCGCACCGTGACAAGCCATACACAGCTGCTGGAACTTCGGTGCTGCTTTTTCAGCGGCTTCGGCATCGTGCTTCAGGCCAGACAGGCTGCGAACGTAGTTCACCATGTCTGTAGTACCTTCTTCACCCAGAACGCCACCCCATGCAGGCATCGCGCCCTGACGACCGTAAGTCAGAGTATGCTTGATGTTCTCAGGAGCGCCACCGTACAGCCAATCGTTATCGGTCAGGTTCGGGAAGCCCTGAGCGCCTTTAGCGGTCGAGCCGTGACACACAGCGCAGTTGCTCTTGAACAGGCGCTGACCTGTTTGCAGAGCGTCTGCGTCTTTGGCCAGCTCTTCAACCGGAGTGGCGGTGTACTTGGCGTACAGCGGTGCGATGTCTGCATCGAACTTCTGTACTTCCGCTTTCCACTGGTTGGTAGAAGACCAGGCAACCTGTTCGCCATCAACTTCAACGGTCAGCAGGCCATTAACGTTGCCCAGGCCATACACGCCCAGATAGCCAAAACCAAACACGATGGTTGCCCAGAACATAAATACCCACCAGCGTGGCAGCGGGTTGTCCAGTTCCTGAATACCGTCGTAGTCATGACCAGTTGTCTGGTCGGTTTCTTCTTTACGCTGGCCGCGGCTGGTGTACATGATCAGTACGCCGCAACCAATCATGGATCCCAGTACGATGACTGCAACCCACACTTGCCAGAAAGTGCTTAACATATTTATTTACTCCGATCTTTATCGTCGTGCGCTGGCATTTCTTCGTTTTCGAGAAATGGAATCTGAGCATCGTTATCAAAACGCTTTTTACGGCTGGAGCCATAGGCCCACCAGAAGATGCCGATAAAAGCTATCAGGGCGAAAACGCTGCCCAAACCGCGCACGTCGTTAATATCCATGGGATTTACCGTTTAGTGACTACAGTGCCCAGGTGCTGCAAATAAGCAACCAGAGCTTCGATTTCACGTTTGCCGTCAACGGCCTCTTTAGCACCTTCGATGTCGGCATCGGTGTACGGTACGCCGACCATACGCAGAGCTTCCATTTTCTTCGGAGTCAGGCGGCCATCGACCTTATCTTCAAACAACCATGGGTAAGACGGCATGATGGACTCAGGTACAACGTCACGTGGGTTGTACAGGTGTGCACGGTGCCACTCATCAGAGTAACGGCCACCTACGCGAGCCAGGTCAGGACCGGTACGCTTGGAACCCCACAGGAACGGATGCTCGTATACCGATTCACCGGCAGTGGAGTATGGGCCGTAACGTTCGGTTTCTGCACGGAACGGACGAACCATCTGGGTGTGACATACGTGACAACCTTCACGGATGTAGATGTCACGACCTTCCAGCTGCATCGCAGTGTAAGGTTCCAGGCCTTCAACCGGCTTGTTGGTGTCGTTGTGCCAGAACAGTGGAACAATTTCCGCCATGCCGCCCCAGCTCAGGGCGATGACGATCATCACCACCATCAACGGCAGGCTTTTCTCAATATTGTCGTGCTTAATCATGTTTCAGTACTCCTTAAGCCTGTGCTGCGACTGCGTTGCCAGCTTCTTTATTGGCAGCGCGTACCGTCATGAACACGTTGTAAGCCATGATCAGCATACCGGTCAGGAACAGTGCGCCACCCAGTACACGAACCACATAGCCGCCGTGAGAGGCTTCTACGGATTCAACGAAGCTGTAGGTCAGGGTGCCGTCAGCGTTAACTGCACGCCACATCAGACCCTGCATGATGCCGTTTACCCACATCGCTGCGATGTACAGTACGGTACCAATGGTGGACAGCCAGAAGTGAACGTTGATCAGTTTAACGGAGTGCATGTCACCGGCTTTACGGCCAAACATGATAGGGATCAGGTGGTACAGAGCACCGATAGATACCATCGCAACCCAGCCCAGAGCACCGGAGTGAACGTGACCAATGGTCCAGTCAGTGTTGTGAGACAGCGCGTTTACGGTCTTGATTGACATCATCGGGCCTTCGAACGTAGACATACCGTAGAAAGACAGAGATACCACCAGGAAGCGCAGGATCGGGTCGTTACGCAGTTTGTGCCAGGCACCGGACAGCGTCATCATACCGTTGATCATACCGCCCCAGCTTGGTGCCAGCAGGATCAGAGACATAACCATACCGGAAGTCTGAGCCCAGTCAGGCAGAGCAGAGTAGTGCAGGTGGTGAGCACCGGCCCATACGTAGATAGAGATCAGTGCCCAGAAGTGCACGATGGACAGACGGTAAGAGTAAACCGGACGGCCAGCCTGCTTAGGCACGAAGTAATACATAATCCCCAGGAAGCCTGCAGTCAGGAAGAAACCTACCGCGTTATGGCCCCACCACCACTGGATCATGGCATCAATGGTGCCGGCCCAGATGGAGTAAGATTTGGTCAGAGATACCGGTACGGCCAGGTTGTTACCGACGTACAGGATCGCAATCATGATCATGAAGGCTGCGAAGAACCAGTTGGCAACGTAGATGTGGCTTTCTTTACGGATAGCCAGTGTGCCAAGGAAGTTCACAACATAAGAAACCCATACCAGAGTAACCAGAATATCGATTGGCCATTCCAGCTCAGCGTATTCTTTGGTAGAGGTCAGACCCATTGGCAGAGTGATAGCCGCTGCAACGATCACAGCATTCCAGCCCCAGAACGTGAAGCTTGCCAGCGTGTCCGAGAACAGACGCGTACGACAGGTGCGCTGCACAATGTAGTAAGAAGTTGCAAACAGTGCAGAACCACCGAAAGCAAAAATAACCGCATTGGTGTGCAACGGACGTAAACGACCGAAAGACAGCCAAGGCGTATCAAAGTTCAGTGCAGGCCAAGCCAGCTGGGCAGCGATAAGTACACCGACCGCCATGCCAACAATGCCCCAAACTACGGTCATGATGGCAAATTGTCTTACCACCTTGTAGTTGTACTCGGGATGGTCAAATGCTGTGCTCATGATCAGATTCCATTTAACAGCGAGGATTGAGGGTTAAAAAAATCGGCGCAATTATGGTGTTTGATGCTGCTATTTGCAATCAAACACCCGAAAAACACCAGATTTTACAGCAGGTTATCCTGCTTTTATGGAGCTTATGAACAGCTAACTGAGAACGTCTCTCACCATCGTCTGATGGTTTGCTCCAGCAAACAGCCCACACTCTCTGCCGCTACAGAATAGCTGTAAGTTATCCTGATGACGGTTGAGCAAATCATAAGGAAGTGGCAACGCTGAATCTTGATATAGCGCAAGAAGCGTTGGGGACAGGAAACACAATTGCAAGTCATGAGACAATTTTCCCTGAAGGCCATGTCTGAACGAGATTTAAATGAACAAAAAATACACAGTTAACGGTCACTTAGCGCATCCGCTGTTTATCTTTGCCCACGGTGCCGGAGCCGGCAGTGACAGCGAATTTATGCAACAGATGGCACAACTCATTGCCGCGCAGGGGGTGTGCGTGGTGCGCTTTGATTTTCCCTATATGGAACAGCGCGCCATTGATGGTAAACGTCGCCCGCCGCAGCGTATGCCGGCACTGCTGGATGATTACCGCGCATTAATTGGACAATTAGGCCGTCCCTGTGTCATTGGCGGAAAATCCATGGGCGGTCGGGTGGCTTCTTTATTAATGCAGGAAGCCGGAGAACAGGATGAGGTTGTCAGCCTGATCCGTGGCTGTGCCTGTCTGGGGTATCCGTTTCATCCGCCCGGTAAGCCTGAATCGCTGCGCACAGGCCACCTGCAACAGTTGCAGCAACCTCTGCTGATTGTGCAGGGCACGCGCGATGCATTGGGCAATAAAGACGAAGTGGATGGCTATGCCCTGAATGCCGCGCTGCAGTGGTTATGGCTGGAAGACGGCGATCACGACTTAAAACCGCGGAAAAAATCCGGCTTCAGTCATGAGCAGCATATGCAGCAGGCCGCCGCTGCGGTGGCGGCGTTTGTTCGTGCCAATGTGGAGACCATCGGCGCGGAGATGGTTGGCGTGGAGCTGGTCGGCCAGACAGTATGAATGAGATTTAATTCCCTATCTAAATAAAAACTATTCGTAAATGGTTTTTATTCTTGTTAGCATGCGCTGCGTTTTTGATGGGCTTGTCAGAAAAGCCTGATTTATGACCAGCATGTGTTTAACAGGGGATAACACAATGATCAGACCGACTTTTTGGCGCCAGGCTGTATTACCGGCTGCCATTGCCTTGGCCAGCTTCTCTGTACAGGCAGATCAGACAGAAAAAGATTCTGTCGATCTCAGTAAGATGGTGGTCTCGGCCGCCGGTTTTGAGCAGAAAGTCGTTGAAGCACCAGCCAGTATTTCTGTGATTACCCAGGAAGATTTGCGCTCCCGCCCCTATATGACACTGCTGGATGCCGTGCGCGAACTGGAAGGTGTGGATATTGGCGAAACCCGCGATAAAACCGGCCAGGGTTCAGTCAGTATCCGTGGCATGGGAGCGGATTACACTCTGCTGCTGATCGACGGTCGCCGCCAGAACAACCACGGCGATATTTATCCGAATAATTTCGGCGGTAATCAGTTTAACCATGTACCGCCGCTGGATGCGATTGAACGCATCGAAGTGATCCGTGGCCCGGCCTCAACCCTCTACGGTGCCGATGCACTGGGTGGCGTGATTAACATCATTACTAAAAAAGTCACCGACGAATGGGCAGGCTCTGTGACGCTGGGGCGCTCATTCCAGGAACAGGACGAGTACGGCAACGACACCACCGCCGATTTCAGCCTGATGGGGCCTGCCATCAAAGATGTGCTGGGTATTGAACTGCGCGGTAGTTTTTATCAGCGCGATGCGTCAGAGCCTGAATACGAAGACGCAACCGACCCGGCTGGTGTCAGCCACACCCGCACCCTGGGCTTTGGTTCTGGCGGTAAAACCACCGACAACACCAACACCAATCTGGGCTTTGGCGTGAACTGGAAGCCTGCCACCAATCAGACGCTGACCTTCGATATTGATCAGTCGAAGCAGACCTACGACAACAAACCATTAGCCGATGGCAGCTTCCCGCTGGGTACGGTCGACAGCATCGATACCCTCTGGCGTGCCCGTGGTGGTCAGGTACAACCGCGCGTCGGTTATGCCAAAGATCAGGAATTTACCCGTGATCAGTGGGCCATTGCCCATGAAGGCGAATGGTCATTCGGCAGCAGCTGGGTGTCGCTGCAGCATATTTCTACCGCCAACGAAGGCCGCACGGTGCCTTTCTCGGTGTCTGAACGCGAGCTGCTGCAACAAATGTACGACGGCACCGGCGCTTATACCGGCCTGAGCGTTGACGAGCGCAAGACCATTGCCGCTGAGACCTTCCTGCCGCGTCCTAAGCGCACCATGGAAAGCAGCCAATACACCCTGGATGCCAAGGTCGATATGCCGGTCAACGACTTCTATGGTCACCATCAGGTGGTGGTCGGCGGCCAGGTGATTGTTGCTGAATTAAAAGACGGTGTGTTTGGTCTGGAAGGCGGTGACGCTGGCAGTGAAACGTCCGATTTCACCATGTACTCGCTGTTCGCTGAAGATAACTGGTCAATGCTCGACGATTTCACTCTTACCACCGGTGTGCGTTACGACAATCATGATGTGTTCGGCAGCAATGTCAGTCCGCGCCTGTACGGTGTGTACAACCTTGACCTGAGCTGGACCGTGAAAGGTGGCGTGGCTACCGGTTACAAAACCCCGAAAACCACCGATCTGTTTAACGGCATCACCGGCTTCGGCGGGCAGGGCACCAGTCCGTTTGCCGGTAACCCGGATCTGGAGCCGGAAAAAAGCGTCAACAGCGAACTGGCGTTGTACTGGGAAGCGATGGAAGGGGGTCATAATTTCAACATCACCGCTTTCCATAACAAGTTCAAAGACAAAATCGCTCGTGGCGACCGGGTGCCAACCTGCGCCAGCACTAACGGTGCTAAGCCGTGCGTAAATCTGGGCGAGTACGAAACGCTGAACTACAGCACCTACAGTCAGAAAATCAACATCGACGAAGCGCTGGTGCGCGGTGCCGAAGTCGCAGCCCGCTGGCAGATGAGTGAGGCGCTGTCACTGCGTGCCAACTACACCTATACCGACAGCAAGCAACTGTCCGGTAATGAAAAAGGTCAGCCGCTGACCAACAGCGCCAAGCACATGTCGAACCTGACGCTGGGCTGGGACATCAACGACAAAGCCAACGTCTACCTGACCAGCGAAACCCGCTCGTCACGCTTTCGCGATGTTGACGAAGACGGCAACGCGCTGTACTTCAAAAACTACAACGTGCTGCACCTCGGTGCGTCGTATGAAATCAGCGCCAACCTGAGCGTTAACGGCCGCATCAATAACCTGCTGGATGAAGATTTCACCAGCTACCAAACCCGCTTTGAGGATGGGGTTGAAGGCGATGCTGCTGATGGTGATTACGATGACGACGGCGAGATCACCTACATCGACGATTACAACAACAAAGACAAGCGCCGCAACCTGTGGCTGGGTGTGAACTATCAGTTCTGATCCACGGCACATGCCGCAGTAAATACAGGCAGGCGTATAAGGCGGCTCTTCTTTTGAAGGGCCGTTTTTTTAGGCCCGGTTTTTAAGGCTCGGTTTTTAAGGCTCGGTTTTTAAGGCTCGGTTTTTAAGGCTCGGTTTTTAAGGCTCGGTTTTTAAGGCTCGGTTTTTAAGGCTCGGTT
>Ga0100402_1000335_pt1 | contig 55336 bp, 53 predicted proteins | sample CryGeyme20150102_FD_80419 | JGI IMG/M metagenome (GOLD analysis project Ga0100402, IMG submission 80419) | Groundwater microbial communities from Crystal Geyser aquifers in Utah, USA - Crystal Geyser metaG 2015-0102 | ecosystem: Environmental > Aquatic > Deep subsurface > Groundwater | place... | reverse complement strand
AAGTATAGTAACATTAGCCAGGGGCTTGCTCCTTTCAAGTTAGTAGTTAAAACAGTCTAACTTTGGCACATCTGATGCCGTTTATAAAGTGAGTGAGTCCATACCATTACTATAGTTTAGAATCCATCGGTTATCCATGTAAAGACGTCGATAGAAAGCATCATTGATTAGATGTTATTTTTTTAACCATAGCTAGGGCGGTGGTTGTGAAGACTGGAAAGTCATCCATCAATTTAGCTTAGCTAAGGTCGATTGCCTACGTCAATATCGCTCTTTTACTCATGGTATCCTTCTCGATGATACCATTTCTCGAATTATCAGTACGCTTAAGCCTGGAGTATTGACTCAGTGTTTTATCCATTGGGCGAGTCAACTAAGGAAAAGATGGTAAAGTTATGATTGCGTTTGATGGCAAAACATTAAAACGTTCTTATATTTCAAGTGACGATAAAATGAGTGCGCTTGATAGCGTGACCGTGTGGAGTAAAGATAATGGGTTAATACTAGCTCAAGCCCGTTCTAAAGGGAAAAAAAATGAAAACAAAACCGTTTTGGAATTCATTGAACTGCTCGAAATAAAAAATGCCATGATTACTGCTGATGCAATCAATTGTCAGAAAAAAATCGCTGATAAAATTCGTTCCAAGCAAGCAGATTATGTGCTTCCTATTAAAGAAAACCACAAGCTTTTTCTCGAAGAAATCGAAGATTATTTTAACTGGATGAAACAGTCACATCCTGAAACCACAGCACAATACACTTTCACACAAACAGATTCTGGGCACGGACGTATTGAAACGCGACGTTGTATCCAATTAAAAATACATGAGCTCACTCCTCAGGCTTCCCAATGGAAAGATTGTGCAACAGTCACAGAAATCACTCGAATCCGTGAATTAAAAAACAACACACAAACTCAAATTGAATATTACATCCGGTCATTAGCCACTAACCTTGAGCAAATAGCTGATGCCATTCGAAGCCATTGGGAAGTGGAAAATAAAGGGTACTGGGTATTAGATGTGGTTTATAAAGAAGATGAATCAAGAATAAGGCGGGAGAATGCCGCTGAAAACATCGCCGTCGCTAGGAGGTTTGCTCTGAACCTTGCTCGATTACATCCGCAAAAAAATAGTATGCGTGGAAAGCTTAAACAAGCTATGTGGTCTGACCAAATGAGACATGAAATTATTTGTGCTGAAAATCTGAACAAAGTATTATTTTGCCCTGTTAAGGATATGAAATAAATTTACATTGAGCTTAAATTATAGTAATGTGAATTTATAGACTTTTACAACCAAACCGCTATATACGTTTTAAAAATATCATGGCGGTTAATAATAATGATTGTGAGCTGTGTAAACTTACGAATCCTAACAATTTACAGCAATCAATAAAACTTATTCTAGTTTTAAAATAATACTATAGATTAAGCAATCAAAATAAAATTAACTATATTTTATGGGGAGAAATATAAAAATGCCTGATTTTCCGTTTGATATGAAAGAGAATGGAATACTTCGATTATATAATCAATTTCCGCGATTTTACCCTGGAGGTATACAGGAAATGACTAAACAATTAGAGTCGATAAAAGCCTTAGGATTCAATGCTGTTTGGATTAATCCAATTCATAAGGTTGGTAATAAAGAAGTAATAAGGTGGTTTGGCTCGCATCAAATAAAGAAAATAAAAGTTTCTGGTAGTCTTTATTCTATGTTCAGTGAAACAGAATTTAATACTGATTTCAGTATTGATGAGGAATCATTGAAAACTTACGTTCAAACAGCAAAAGAATTGGAGTTGACCCCTATATTTGATTTGGTGATTAATCAAGTAGCCGCTGATGATGATTCCCCATTGATAGAAAAATTTGATAATTTTCTTTTGCCCGCAAGTAAAAAGCCAGGCGGATGGGACGATACTAGAAAATTCAAATATAATGACAAATATCAGTCTGATCAGTGTATTGAAAAAATTTTTAAAGAGTTATGGGAGCCTTTTTTAGAGAAATACATCAGCAACTATGGTTTTTTGGGTGTGAGAGTTGATGCAGTTAAATGGATTCCTGCTAAAATGCAAAAGTTAATTTTTGATAAAATAAATTTTCTTTGTGAAAATTCATTCCACTGCAAAGCTATTATTTTAGGTGAATTACTTGATTCTGAACCTACAAATTACATTGAAAAGCTAAAATCGACAGGTTTAACTCACATAACAAATAACTTAGTTGAAGCTGATTTTAGTGCAGGTGCAAGGTCTTCTAACGAGGAAACTGCTGAGTTATGGAAAGGAGATGGTGGTTTCGCTGCCAAGGTGCCTGGGAAGCTAAGACAAATTATGTATACACTTGATACTGATGCACTTGGTATCGGTGGTACAGTAGGTTATGTAAGCAATCATGATCAAACTTCTTTGATATATGATAAAAAAATATTATTACAAAATGTCCCAAATGATCAAATTTTTTTTAAGTTAAAAGAGCGAATTTGGGGTGTTGCCCTTTCTTCAGACTCTGGATGGTACATGCTTTGCGGTGATGAGTATGGTGCTAGACTTAAACCTCCTTTTACGTATGTTGTTTTTAAACCGACTAAGGCTATACTACAATACGTACCTAAAATGTTCTTAAATCCCTCAAATTCTGGCCAAACAGGTGCTGACAAAACAGATTCTGGCAAAAAAAGCTACACAGAACGCTGGGAGGGGGAGCATGACTTAAGACCATGGATTTGGTCAATAAATTTTATATTAAGTAAAGTCTCAGGTGCGAGGCTATATAGTTACGTCGAACATTTTGTTTATAATCAAGAAATCTCTATGGTTGCTCGTCATACTAAAAGATATAATGAAGATAGCAATGAAACTATAGAGCTAATAGTGGGTAACCTCTCTAGTAAAGCACTAACATTTGATAAGAGGCGTGAAAGTGTAAAATGGGCTATAGATTGTATAGAGCATAGACTTCAAAAAAATATCAAAGAAATTTATTTTGTAAGTGTCAATGGGATCAGCGTGACCAGATTCAAAAATAAAGATGATTTATCTTCATATAAGTGTTATAATAATTTACAAAGTATTTTAGAGAGTGAAGGTACTATATTATGCCGAAGTTAAAAGACATGATCATATCGAATAAAGTCGATGAAATTAAAAAATACCTTTTAGAATTAAAAAATTCTGATGTTGACTTATTTTTTCTCAAATTAATTCGCTTGGTAACTAAGTTGATTGAGTTAAATAAAACTGATATGCTTAAATACATTCTCCGTGAATTTCCTGAAGCGTTAAACAGCTGTAATGAAATGAATGAAACGCCTTTAATCATCAGTATTTTGAACGATAATACTGATGCTCTCAAAGCGATATTAGAAAAAAAACCTGACTTATACATTCAAAGTTTTATTTGGGGTACTGCCCTTACTGCTGCGATATTTTTAGACAAGCAAGAGATGTATCGGGAGCTTATTAGGCGTGAAGATTCAATCGGTATTAATAAGCATCCTGGTGCGCTGATTTGGGCTGTTAAAAAAAATAATCTTGAATTAGTTGAGATTTTGTGCAAAAAAGGCGCAAATCCCAATTCCACTTCAAAGGATGAGTTTGAAGATATTGACCCATCTCTATGGCAATTTACAATCTACGAAAATACTCCATTTAGTTTGAATCCTAACTATTTTTCCTTTGATCTTCCATTAAATATTGCTATTAAGAGGAACCATGTAGATATTGTAAAATGTTTGCTTAATTTTGAAATAAATTTAGATGCCCCAGGATTTATGGGCCAGACGCCTAACGATTTATTAAATCTAAACTTAAATATTAATACCCAGATTATAGACTTGATTTCTGATTATAAAAGTAATGCTTTGCCTATTTCAGGTGAATTGCGCTATTCTTTTGAAGAAATAGTCAGCGCTGAAGCTGAAGAGTTATTATCAATCGGAAATGATACAGATAAAAAATTATTGCTGGATATTTTATTTAACGAAAACAAAATGGACTTGCGGTTATTGAGTAATTATCTTGTTTACCTTGATCAATCATCTCGGTTTTTAGTGACTTATTGCTGTATTAATCCAGAGCGTTGGGATGAAGCTGAGCTAAAACCATATTATAGGGCTGTCATATTAAGCTATTTACAACGTGCGTCGGTCCACGATAATGAAATTGCACAAGGTATTATTAATCTAAAGGCCCATGCTCAAAAACTTGTGCTTGATATACTGAATCCTGACAGACAGGGGATAGAGCTTAATGAAGATGAGGTTGAAAGGAAGAAAAAATTATTAGATGAAGCAAAAGAAAACACTTTAAGTGACGATTTTAAGGAAGAAATTAATGCTGATATACAAGATTTAGAAGAAGAAGAGCAAATAGTGATTGATGAGTTACAAGGGCGTGATTATAGGCAAGCAACTCAACCTGTTAATATCAATGATCTTAGTCTTATCACCAAGGAAACGTTTGATAATCAATGGGATAAAATCTACCATACCATTAAGTCAACTCCAACAGGGCGAGTAAGACCCAAGCCTAAAATGTATAAAATATTTGAATCTATTCTTTATCGTGAGAGGAATAATTGCTGTTGGAAAGAATTGCCACAGAATAAAGTTAAGTATACGACAGTCAGATCTTATTATTATAGCTGGAAGTTGCAAGGGCTATTTAACAAAATACTTGAAGAACTCAGCCACGATCAACCTAATAATTCTATTGAAACCAAGCCTGGGTTTGCTAACAACAGACATATTTCTTTTAGCCATCCTAAAAAGCAAGTGGGCTTAGATGAAGGCGAAACGTCACAAGGGCGAGCGTTGCTGAATCTTACCCCTGCTCATACAGCCTACTGAGTATGTCGTGATTATCGATTAAATTATTGTGTAATTGGTTTGGCTAAGCAAAAAATAATTTATTTTAGGTCAAACAGGAGTTTGAAAAAATATAATTATTGCCTATTTTACGCTGTAAATTTTTTATGATGGCATTTATTTGATCAATGATTGTTCCTATCATTTAGTTAATATATTAATTGACGATTATATTAATAAAACTTTTATACATCCGGCGTGCACTATCAAGTGATGCTTGATTGTGGTCGAGTATCTTCTTTGTTTATTGATTTTTTGTATAATATTGTAGATGTACATTCGATAATCGTTTATGATTGCGTCGAGCATGTAGTAGTTCGTCGGATGTTGCCACAAAGTATGATGATGCAATATAAGCTTTAACAGTTTCTTTCATTAAAGAATGACTTTTAAGTTGCAAATGCTTTAAAACAACCACGCTGCTGCCTTTTAATGATAGATTCAAGAAAAATATGCAGCTAAAAGATTTCGATTATCAACTCCCAGAAACATTAATTGCCCGTTACCCTTTAGACAATCGGACCGATAGTCGATTAATGCATTTAAATAAGCAGCAGGGAAAGATCAGTCATGGTCGCTTTAACCAAGTGGTCGATCTGCTTAAACCGGGTGATCTATTAATCTTAAATAATTCTAAAGTCATCCCCGCGCGCTTGGCAGCAACTAAATCTACCGGCGCACAACTGGAAGTTTTTATTGAACGCATTCAAAGTAGCCACCAAGCTTTAGCTATGATTCGTGCAAATCGAGGCCCTAAAATTGGCAGTTCAATTTTTTTAAATCAAAAAATTGAAATTCAAGTGTTGCAAAGACAAGATCAGTTTTATGTTTTGAAATTTTTAACAAATGATCCGATTTTAACAATATTAGAGCAATATGGCAGGGTGCCAATTCCTCCCTACTTAAATCGTCAAGCTGATGAAAGTGACAACCAACGTTATCAAACTGTTTACGCAAATCCCCCAGGTTCGGTTGCTGCACCTACAGCAGGCTTGCATTTTGATAATGATTTATTGTCAAAATTAGCTACCCAAGGTATTCAGCACCAATTTGTCACGTGTCATGTTGGCGCAGGAACTTTTCAACCTGTAAAAGTGACCAATATTCATGAGCATCAAATGCATGCAGAAATTGTACAGGTGAGTGAAACTGTCTGTACAGCAATCGAACAAACTAAAAAAAACGCAGGGCGCGTTATCGCAGTTGGGACCACAAGTGTGCGTAGTTTAGAAACTGCCGCTCGTAGTGGCAAACTTTTACCATATGACGGTGAAACTGACATATTTATTTATCCAGGCTTTAAATTTCAAGTGATTGATGGTTTAATTACCAACTTTCATTTGCCGCGGTCATCCCTCATCATGTTGGTCGCTGCGTTTGCAGGATATGAATTGACCATGCAAGCATACCAAACTGCAGTTGATGAGAAGTATCGATTTTATAGTTATGGTGATGCTATGCTAATTGCGGATTAAAGCATGAGATTTACTTGTTTGAAAACTGACGGTCAGGCACGCCGTGGTAGAATAGAATTTTCCCGAGGTACTATAGAAACGCCGGTATTTATGCCCGTTGGCACCTATGGTACCGTCAAAGCACTAACACCAGATAATTTACTAGCGGCAAATGCTCAAATTATTCTCGGAAATACTTTCCATTTAATGTTACGGCCTGGTACAGATGTCATTACAGCGCACGGTGATTTACACGATTTTATGCAATGGCAAAAGCCTATCTTAACTGATTCTGGAGGCTTCCAAGTCTATAGTCTAGGTAAATTACGCGAATTGACTGAAGCAGGGGTAACTTTTCGTTCTCCTATCAATGGAGATAAAGTATTTCTAAGCCCTGAGCGCTCAATGGAGGTCCAGCGTGCCTTAGGCGCGGATATCGTCATGCAGTTTGATGAATGCACCCCTTATCCGGCGAGCTTTAGTCAGGCGCAGATTTCAATGGAGTTATCTTTGCGTTGGGCGGTGCGCTGTAAAGCTGCGCATGCAGATAATCCAGCAGCTTTATTTGGTATTGTTCAAGGAGGAATGTATCCAAATTTACGTTTAGAATCACTAGCGGGGTTAACCGAAATTGGTTTCGATGGCTATGCCCTAGGGGGGCTGTCAGTAGGTGAGCCTAAAGCTGAAATGTTACACATATTAGAGGCGGTCACACCTCATTTACCTTCGGCTAAACCACGTTACTTAATGGGGGTGGGGAAGCCAGAGGATATAATGGCCGCAGTCATTCAAGGTATCGATATGTTTGATTGCGTTATGCCCACCCGCAATGCACGGAATGGCCATCTGTTTACTTCTAAAGGCGTTGTACGAATTCGTAATAGTTGTCATAAAAATGACTTGAGTCCATTAGATCCGGATTGTGCCTGTTATACCTGTCAAAATTTTAGCCGAGCTTATTTGCATCACCTTGATCGGTGTAAAGAAATTTTAGGTGCGCATTTAAACACCATACATAACACCACATTCTATCAACAATTGATGGAAAATTTGCGTCAATCGATTGAACAAGGTAAATTAATGTCTTTTGTCGAAGGTCAATTACTCAACTGGCGGCAGCATGCCGATAGTGAAGTTTAATGAGGAGAAGGTTATGAGTTTTTTTATCAATGCAGCATATGCTGTGCAAGAAGCGAGTCAAGCGGCAAGTGAAACTGTTGCTCCTGTGAAAGGTAGTGGGTTAAGCACATTGTTTTTATTTGCGGTTATTTTTTTACTATTTTACATGTTAATTATTCGTCCCCAGCATAAGCGTTCAAAAGAACATCGAAATATGGTTAAGAACTTGGGCATTGGCGATGAAGTTATTACTAGCGGCGGAATTTTAGGCAAGATTGTTGCAACTGATGACAGTTATTTTAATATTGAAATTGCAGATAATATCGTTATTAAATTACAGAAGACTTATATTACATCGTCGCTACCTAAAGGCACTTGTAATCGTTAAGTTTAGTTCATTGACTTTGTAAAGGACTGTTGTATGAATCGTTACCCACTGTGGAAATATTGTATCATTGCTGTGATAACAGCACTTGGAATTTTGTATGCGTTACCAAATTTGTATGGTGAAGAACCAGCAGTGCAAGTTTCAGCACACAGTGGGTCAATCATATCTGCAGAGACCCTATCTAAAATTGAGGCTGAGTTAGTTGCGGCTCATTTAGACAGTAAATCAATGAGTAGTGAAAGTAATAAAAATGCTTTGATTCGGTTTTATAATGTTGAAGATCAACTGGCTGCCCAAGATTTGCTAGCGCAAAAGCTAGGTGATAATTATACAGTGGCTTTAAACCTCGCCCCCGCAACACCAAAGTGGCTTAATTTAATGGGGGCTGAGCCCATGAAATTGGGCTTAGATTTGCGCGGAGGTGTGCATTTTTTACTAGCAATAGATATGAACTCATTGCTTGAAAAACGCATCAATGGTGATATCCGCAATATGCGTGAAGAATTACGCCGAACGAAGATTCGAGGCGCGCATGTTAGCTCTGATAACAATCAACATATTATTATTCAATTTCAAAATAGTGAAGATACAAAAGCTGGTATGAAGATACTGAAATTAAATTTTCCTGATTTTGATGTGACTAAAGAAGGCAACTTAGATAAGAATCAATTGACTTTATCCCTGACACCGCTAGCCATGCAGAATATTCAAAACTATGCGGTAGAACAAACAACTAATATATTGCGCAATCGTATTAATGAATTAGGGGTCACTGAGCCAATCGTCGCTCGTCTAGGGGTTGATCGTATCTCTGTTGATTTGCCTGGTGTTCAAGATACTGCCCGCGCCAAAGAAATTTTGGGGGGTACAGCAAGCATAGAGCTCCGTCTAGTTGATATGAGTCATGACGCTGAGATTGCTAAGCAGACCAATAAAGTACCAACTGTATCACAGCTTTACAATTATCACGGCTCTCCAATTTTGTTAGAAAAGCGTGCAGTGCTAAGCGGGACTTCGATTACGGGTGCTATAGCCAGTGTAGATGAATATGCTCAACCGAGTGTAGAAGTACGATTAGGCGGTGGCGGTGAGTCACAATTCTATCGGGTGACTAAAAAAAATATTGGTCGTCCAATGGCAATTGTGTTTATTGAAACTAAACTAGTGCCGCACGTGGTGGCGGGTACAACTAAATTTACAGCGCAGAAGCGGGAAAGAATCATTAGTGTCGCGACTATAAGAAGTGGTCTTGCTAATAATTTTCGAATTACTGGATTAACTGATAGTCATGAAGCGATGGATTTAGCTTTATTTTTACGATCAGGGGCACTCCCAGCGCCAATTAGTATTATTGAAGAAAATACCGTTGGCCCGAGCATGGGTAAAGATAATATTATGAAAGGAGTGCATTCAGTTGAAGTTGGGTTCCTATGTATTATAGCTTTTATGTTGTTGTATTATCGCTTCTTTGGCTTGGCTGCAAATTTAGCTTTATTTCTAAATTTAGTGTTCTTAGTGGCAATTATGTCGTTGATCGGGGCGACCTTAACTTTACCCGGCATAGCAGGTATATTGCTGACTCTAGGGATGTCAGTCGATGCGAATGTTTTAATTTTCGAGCGAATTCGCGAAGAGTTGCGTCGAGGCGCGAGTTGTCAAAGTAGTATCAACGCCGGTTTTGAGCGAGCTTTTTCAACAATTATCGATGCCAACATTACCACCCTAATCGCTGCGGTCGCATTGTTTGCGTTAGGCAGCGGCGCTGTGAAAGGGTTTGCAGTGACATTAACCATTGGTTTAATCACTTCAATGTTTACGGCAATTATGGGAACGCGCGCATTAATTAATTTAGTCTATGGTCGTAAGCGGCAAGTAAAAAAATTGTCCATAGGAATATAACCATTAAATAACTAAGGGTAAATCATGGAGTTTTTTAAACACAATACACAAATCGATTTTATGGCTAAGCGCAAATGGGCGGCTATATTTTCAGTTTTGATTTGCAGTATTTCATTCATCATATTATTTGTTAATGGTTTGCAGTGGGGGTTAGAGTTCACTGGCGGTACTGAAGTTCATATAGCGTTTGCTAAACCAGCGAACTTAGATGAAATTCGACAAACAATGCTTCAGCAAGGGTATAAAGATGTTTCGGTTCAAACGTATGGTCCAGTGACCAATGCCATGGTGCGCTTAAGTGGCGAACTTGATATGCATCAACAGACAATTAGTGAGCAAGTCAGCAATGCGTTGCCTGAAGCGAAAATATTAAGCGTTAATTATATAGGCCCACAAGTGGGTAAAGAATTAGCGACCGATGGTGCCCTTGCATTGTTTGTGGCAATGCTTGGAACAGCAATTTATATCGCTTTAAGATTTGAATATCGTTTTGCAATTAGTGCAATGGTGGCATTGATCCATGATCCTATTGTAATTTTAGGGGCTTTTTCACTATTTCAAATCGAATTTGATTTAATTTCATTGGCGGCGATTTTAACGGTTATCGGTTATTCGTTAAACGATACTATTGTTGTCTTTGATAGAGTAAGAGAGAATTTTCGTTATTTAAGAAAAGCTGATGCTGCAGAAATTGTTAATTTGTCAGTCAATCAGACACTCTCACGAACAATTATGACTTCTGGGCTTACATTGCTCGCAGTAATTTCACTATTTTTCTTCGGTGGACAAGTTTTGCATGGTTTTTCTACCGCACTAATGATTGGTATTATCATTGGGACTTACTCATCAATATATGTTGCGGGTGCGCTTGCCGTAAAATTAGGCTTGAGCCGCCAAGATTTAACACCAGCAGTTTCTAAAAATGATCCACACATGCCCTAGGTTGATTGATTCACAATAGTCAAGGAAAAATGAGCTATGAAGTTAGATTGTCAGCAATTTGATGTTGATCAAATTAAGTTTGCTAGAGATTCATCGTGTTTAGAACATGATAGCAAGTCGATATTATTTGATCAAATAAAACAATGTCAGTCGGAGTCTTCATCTATTCAAAAAACTATACTCGATTTAAAAGAACAACCTCAACTAGATGCTCAAAAAAAATTGGAGCTCCAATTACTGGAGCGTGACGTTAATAAAATCAAGCAACACATGAAGCAAATGTTGAAAATTATCACATGCCAATCCGAGTTACCACATGCTGTTGATGTTGCTTCACCGTGTATATCGTCCCAGCGATTATTTAAGGAACAAAAAGTATCAAAAGCTGAAATCGATCCCTGCCAGCCGAAGCCTAGAGTTAAATCTGTTAATCAATAGTTTAATACTTAAGCTTATAACTTTTAATGATTTTCGTTTTTGACACTAGCTATTATGCGAATCAAATGTTTAACTAAACGCGGGTTAGCGGTGACTATTTCTCCACTAGAAAAATAATTTTCCCCACCCCGGTAATCAACAATGATACCGCCTGATTCGCGTACTAATAAAATTCCAGCGGCCATGTCCCAAGGCGCTAAGCCAATTTCGAAATAGCCATCAAGTCTGCCACATGCAACATAAGCCAGATCCAGCGCAGCTGAGCCAGCTCTGCGAATGTCAGCGATGTGGGAATAGACTTGCGAAATGACAGCGAGTTGATGGGGTAATTTTTGTCGTTCCTTAAAAGGTAGGGCAGTAGCGATCAAGCTATTGTCTAGAGTATTTAAATTCGACACGCGAATGCGCTTGTCATTTAACTTTGCGCCCCGGCCTCGCTCAGCAGTAAATAACTCTTGTTTGCTAGGATCATAAATGACTGCTGCAATCAACTGTTGCTTATGTTTTATCCCAATTGATACCGCGTAGTGGGGTATTCCATGAATAAAATTCTTGGTTCCATCGAGTGGATCAATAATCCACGATATATCATGCTCATCTTGCTGGCTACCGCTTTCTTCCGCATGAATACCATGATCAGGAAAATGCTCATGTATTATTCGAATGATGATACGTTCTGCTTTGTTATCAATATCAGTCACATAGTCATATGGGTCTTTCTTGCTTGTTGTGATTAAATCTAAACGCTGCGCTGCTTTGATGATAAAATCACCAGCTTCCCTAGCAGCTTTAATTGCAATATTAATTAACCCTTGCATGCATAATAACCAATTGATTTGAATGGCGACTATGATAGGCTAGAATATATTTCATGTACAGCAGATTTAACTCAAAGGGGTTTTAATATGTTAGATAAAGTTCGTATCGTATTGCTAAATACAACTCATCCTGGAAATATAGGGGCAACCGCTAGAGCAATGAAAAACATGGGATTAAAACGCTTATACTTGGTTGCACCTAGACACTTCCCTAATCCTGAGGCTGAATCACGAGCCGCCAACGCAGCTGACATACTTGACACTGCAATTGTTTGCGAAACACTAGGCGATGCAATTGCTGACTGTCGCCTAGTATTAGGCACTAGTGCCAGAGATCGCAGTATACCTCACCAAGTGTTATCTCCCAAAGAGTGCTCTGATTTAGTGAAGCAAGAGTCTGTTGACACAGAAGTTGCAATTTTATTTGGTGAAGAGCGGACAGGATTAACGAACGAATTGATCGATCAATGCCATTATCAAGTGATGATTCCAACAAGTAATGACTATCCATCTTTAAATTTGTCTGCAGCTGTACAAATTATTTCATATGAGTTGTGTATTGCGAATCAGCAAAATACGACCAAAAATCAATCAGCATCAAGTCAATCTCTTGCTACTGCCGGTGAAATGGAGTTTTTTTACCATCAGCTAGAGCAAGTGTTGATTGAACGACAGTTTATTAATCCTGATGAGCCTAAGCGGCTTATGCCTAAGTTACGTCGCTTTTTTAATCGCGCCCGTCCCGAACAAGATGAAATTAATATTTTATGCGGGATGATACGCGCACTATCCCAATAAAATGATAAACCCATAGCTTAATTCAAATTTTTTTAAATGCGTGTTAATCCTTGATATTGTAGGAAGCACTCAAGCGAAGAGTGGCCTTATTCACTTTTTAAAAAAATTTTTTGACTTTGTTTTTGAGCATAGTTTTAACACATGATTCATTTTGTTATTTTTTTTTAATAAATTACTTGATAAATATTTTATTTATGGTTAAATATTTTTTATATGTTTTAGTATAACTGAAGGATTAGAGTGATGATTCAAAATGATGAAACCCGTTCAAAACCGCAGCTTTTAGCGCCTTTCAACTTATTGATTGAGCCACCCGAAAAAGAACATTTTTCACTATTAGCGCGTGCGTCAAGTGATATTAGTTCGAGTAAAACTCGACTCACTAAATCTGAATTATTTTGGAATAAACACTTAATGCTTGTAAACTGTGTATTCACGATATTAAGCCATACGAATAACCATCAAACTAAAATTGAATTAAAAAATCTGTATGAACAGATAGGTTCTCTGGAGTCTGGGAGCTCACTTCAGCCTAAAGCTAATGAGATTCAAGCTTTAATTCCTGCAGTAAAAATAGATTATCCTGATGTTTTAGCTGATCTTCTTTATTCATTGCCAACGATATCTTCTGATAAAAAATACCCTGAATTTAACCACAGAGGGCATTTTAATAGTCAAAGTACAGGGCCTTATCAAGAGATTGATACTGTGGATCCGATCAATATTTTAAGTGGTTATTCCTTAAGCTACGAAATTGATGAAACTACGTATCCATTTTTAGTCAAGTATGGATATTTAAACTTAATGACCGATAAAGATCGATTAACTAAGAATATTGCGAATGCGATTCAATATTTATTAAAACTCGCGCATAGACAAGCGCCATTTAGGATTTTCGCATCATTTTGTCCTGATCAACAAGCGCTTTACCAAAAACGATATGAAGAAATCAATTACCGTATTAAACAATTGAATCATTTTTCTGAAATCATTGATTTATTCGTTTTTTCCAGAAGTCAAAGTAATTACGAAGAAATTTCTATTGAAAGTTATAGCCAAGCTCAACGTTTCTTTCAGAGAAAATTAGCAAATTTTAATTATTCAAAATCTAGAAAAAATTTGTTGTTAGACGAAAATCTGGATCAAATGTCAAAGAATATATATCGAAGAATTTGTAGAAAGATACCGAGTGTAATTAAGCAACCCTTTTATATTTTATATTTATTCAATCAAGATATGAATAACATTGAACCAGTGACTTATATTGATTGGTTAGAGAATTTATGGATCATGCTTAATAATCCGCCGAATTTTATTGTTGAGTATCAGCAAGTCAAAGCTGAAATCATCACAGATAATCATATGCTTGTTAAACAAGTTTTTAAAAAAACCTCTGATTTAGATGAATTCATCGTTCAATTAAGTAAAAAACTCACTACAGATTTTTACTCTGAGTTATTAAGTGATGATAATAAAGCACTTGTTAGTAAGAAATTGAGTATCGAATGTATTAGGAAAGTTTTAAAAAACACAATCAGTGCTAATTTAAGAAATTGGCAGTGGCAGTCTATTATTGAATATTATATTACCATAATGCTGTCATCTGAAATCAGTTGTCTATCAGATGAGGGTTATGACTCAGAAAAAATCACCAACAGTATGCATCTATCACTTATTAACTTTCAAGCAAAACATCAAGTAGACTCAATCTTTATTGCTCTATTTGCAGCAATTTGTAACCCACGACTTTCATATGATATGACAGGCCTACAGAACCAGTGCAATTTAATTACTCTAACTAAGAAAATTATTGATAAATATCTTACAGAATTACAGTGTTATAATTTAAGTACTAAGCAAGCTCGAGCAATTCATACGCTTCAACAGTTACTTTTAGGTAAGCCAGACAATAAAATGGTAGAAACACCCAAGCGACAATATGATAAAATAATTGGATACCACGAGTTAGAAAATATCTTATGTGAAGTACTAACTGTTGAGAGTTTACAAATATTATCTGACGTCTTGCAAGAAAAATTAACGGTGGGAAGAATTCTCAGCTATTTTTATCAAAAAATAGTGAGGCCAGATTTCATATCGAGATATAACCACTATGCTAAACACTTTTTATCATTTGGAAATCAATTTTTGAGTAATGAGTTGCAGTTAGCAACAGCCTATTTATGGACCGATGATAGCTTTATAATGGCTGTCCAAGAAAAGGCCCATACTTGTTTGCAAACGATCAATTTAGTGATAGTTAATCAAAAAATTTCTCCTGATGACATTCAATTAATTAATGAAAACTACTCCAGCATGAAGTTATATGATCATTTGCATCAAAAATTTGAACAAAAAATCAAAAAATATTTAACTGTCTACTCAGGTAGTGATTTGAATTTGGCGAAATTTTTTATGCAATTAGGAATTTTAACAACTGACGGTATCTGGCATAAGAGTACCTATCCTTATATTTACTTTGAAAAATTAATCAATGGTTTTTTAGGCGTCACAATCGATAATCAAGCGGCAATAAAAACTAAAAATTTAGAACCGTATTTTTTGATATTCACTGAGCTTTTTAATGATTACTCAAATTATACTGACCAAATACAGGTTGCTTTTGCAAACTGTTTGAGAAACTTTCATAATCAAAACAACCAGTGGTTGTCTGCACTGTTGAGATGTAGCGAAAGTTTATTAACCAATCATGAATTACGTGTGGAATTGCGTTCGGAACTATTTATATGTTTATTTGAAGACCTCAATAATACACGTGAACTGGGTGAGTTTGTCTTTATAATAAAAAATTATCATCAATTTAATGACTTTGAAAAATTATTAACCGTTTCCGCTCACAAAAAGTTTGGGCAACAATTACAAAATCAAATCAACTATATTGAATCTGCTTCATTTGAGCAATTAATTGATATTATCGCTTGTGAGAAATGGTTATATTTGTTAGGCGAATTGTTTCCCTCTTTAGCACATCAGTATGTAACGTTACTTATCAAAAAATTATTACTGTTACCAAACATCAAAAAAAGGCAAAAAATTTACCATTTATTAATTGGCAATTTAGTTAAACAGTTACCCAGGCATGAAGATAATGTTGATAAAGTAAAAATTTCTAAAGGTTTTGATAGCATTTTTGATGATCAAAAGTCTTGCTCAGATGTTTCAACGTTACTCATTAAACACTTTGCGAGTGAGGCTTATGAGAAACGGTACTATGAATTAGTTATTTCAAATTTCCTCAATTCTGATGATTTAGAAAGTCTCTGTGATTTTTCCGGACTATTAAAGAAATTATATTCTAAGTCTATATTACAAGATTTGGTTACTACTGAGCATTATCAAATGTTAGGCTTTGTTGAGAGTTTGCTTAGTCTGAAAAATGAGATTCATCAAGCGACTGAGAAAAATAGAGTGGCTAACGTGCTAGCAATTTTAAATAGAAAAGATGTGCAATTGATGTTCACTAATATGCCCACTTTTAAGGTTGCTCAATTGAGCTTTAATGAAATATTGACTGATCTATTAAAATTAAGTTTTGTAGTTTTGTGCCAATATTTAATTGTTTCTCATGAGTCGTTGACCGTGCCATCATGTGTGTATATTTCCTATACCAATAATAGTGCCTACGAAGTCCAGCAACGGTTTTTTTCACAACTGACCCATCCTGATATTGTTCACAAAATGGAAGCTTTTTTTGTAACTCTTGAACAACTGCTTGATTTTGAAGACATGCGGCCTACCCATACGGTCGTCGAACAGCTGAGGGAGGTGGTCAATGGATTTCAGACTTTAAAAGTGGATCCGCAAGCTAAATTGTCATTATCATTATTGGCTAGTCAAGAATTTGCAAACTCTGATATGTCTGAAGTTCTAGCGTTTAATGAAATTTTGAATAAAAATATACCTGATCTTATGAAAGCTTTTAGGTCAAAGCTTATGGTAGCGCATCAGCAGGATCCTTTGGTAAAAAATTAATTACAATTATAGTGCTTTAATTACCACTTGGTTCGACTATAGTAATGATTCTTGGTAGGCGCTTGAGGAATGGTTATGGTCTATTCTATGAAATTTCGCCAAAAGTTACTCGAAATTTATTTAAAGGACAAAGGAAGCAAACAAGAGATAGCGGTGCGCTTCAAGGTCAGTTTAAACACAGTATGAAACAAGTGGTGAATATTTTGCCTAATTAAGGTGCGTCAGCTCTGACGCTTAATTGGTAAATTTGATTATATGCGACAGCTTATGGTAGTATTTTACGCATCAGTATGGTATTTCAAATAGTTCATTTTACTATGACAAAAGATAGCCTAAGTCATATTTCATATTCTTCAGCAAAACATGTTGAAAAAATTATAGCTCCATTTTTTGAATATTTTAGCTTCAGTAATTTTGCCTATACTGAAACCTATCCTGATGGTTCTAAAGCGGTGCTGTGTAATTCAGCTGAAAGCTTATATGATCTCTATCAACGTAATCTTTTGATGTTTGCTACTCATAAAACTTCTGATATGGATGCTTGTGATTTTGTTAAAGAGGATAAAGTTTTAAAATTAGATTTTCATTCGGAGCAGAACTTATTAGATAGATCACTTGAACAAACCAAAACGATCATGAATGAACGCCGTGATTTTTATTCTCATATCAAAAAATCCTATGGAATATTGGACGCATTAATTCTAAGACGAAAATTTAATGATATCACCTACTCATATATTTTTTGTTTCGATAAAAAGACGATGCTTAAAAGTGAGGTATTAAGACATCTCGATATTATCCAACATTTTACTTGTTTTTTTGATATGGAGGCTTGTAATCTTATTCATGCAATTAGAAAAGACCCTATAATAAAACCATGGCGATCAATGGATGATTTTAAAAAAGCTAAAGCAATTATTCAGAGTCAATACATTAGAAGAACAGAAATTCTACAGAAACTGAATGTTACTGCATATCCTATCCCTAACAAACAATACCTAACCAAAAAAGAATTAGAATGTGTGGTCCATTTGATTTCAGGAAACTCTATCCGCCAGATAGCGAATAAACAAAATGTCTCTATCAGAACAATTGAAAAACATATTGAAAATATTAAAAATAAATCAGATTGTGAAAATCGTAGTGAGATCATTGAGTTTGCATTATCTTTGGGTCTCGATCGATTAATATTCACTTAATCTGTAACTATTTATCAAGATAATGGAAGTAAATTTAAAACAAGTTTAAGTTGTCGCATGCTAAAAACCTCCCGGTGCCCCCGACTATTCACGGTATTAACGCAAGTTTGTTTAAAATATAAACAATATCCAGATGCAGCCTTAAATTCTTACAAGCATGTAATGGTCTTCCAAAAATTACATTACTTTTTATTATCTTTAATAGAAAAAAAGTTGTTTTAAAAAAAATGCTGAGGTATCTGTTAACTGTTTTGATACCATGATAGAAGTCAGAAAGCCTGGTGATAATAGTGTTAAATAAATTATTGATATAGATGTTATTCTATTATTTAAGAGTCAATTTTCTGATTTTTTTGTTCGATAAACTAGTGTGGCTGGGCAGCGACCTGAGTGGGGTTTTTTGAAAATAAAAAGCCCATTAAAAATTATATTATTCACATAATAAAAAATGTTAGTGCTATCTCGTCATACTATTATTGGTATTCTATGGGACTTAAAATACGTAAAAAACACGTATTGCTTAACCATAAAGCATTCCATAGCATATATAGCAATTCAGGTTGAAACGTTTTTTAAGAATAAATAGCGTTTCATACTTGATTAAATCAATTAAAATTTGGAGAATGAATCATGGCTATAAAAATTGCTATTGTCGGTGGAGGAGTGGGTGGCCTTGCTTTGGCTCAAAAACTCAAAAAGACGGGTGTGTTGTTTGATGTTTACGAACGTGATGCAAGCCCAGATGATCGATTACAAGGATACCGTGTGCATTTAAGCCCAGAGGCTGATCGCGCGCTAGCTGAATGTTTACCAACAGAACTTTACGACTTATTTATCAAAACATCTGGTTTAGTGGAACGCAAACAAGGATTATTATTTTTAAATACGCATTTAGATGAACTCATGGCTATTCCTTCAAAGCAAATAAACCTTGGTCGATCTGCTAGTAGAGTTATCCTTCGGAAGATACTTTTATCTGGTCTCGAAGAAAACGTGCATTTTAACAAAAAATTTACCAGGTACGAAACATTACCTAATAAGCAAGTAAGACTTTTTTTCTCGGATGGAACTTCAACAACTGCCGATGTGCTTGTTGGTGCCGACGGCATTTATTCTCGGATTCGTAACCAACTGTTACCAAACCACAGAGTTATAGATACCAATGTGTTTGCCATTGTCGGTAAGAGTAAGCTCAGTGACATCCTACCACTACCGCAAAGCTTAAGTGCATTAGGATTGGCAAATATATTAGCACAAGGGTCCAGTATGTTTATCAGTACTATGAGATATTCTGATGAGGCCAGAGATTATTTAGGTTACGACGGTGAATCTAACAGTTTAGATATGGAAGAAGGGACTGATTATATTTATTGGGCATTTCGTACAGAAAAAAGCAAATACGGTGTTGAAGGAGATCTTAATGAGCTTAGTGGTGAAGCTAAATTAGAATTGGTTTTGAAAATGATTAAGGGTTGGGATCCATTTTTGATAAAATTAGTGCAATCATCGGAGCCATCAAGCTGTTTTGCGCGGCACCTACAAACTTCGCGCAAACCATCTCCCTGGCCAACACAGATAACAACATTGCTGGGTGATGCGATTCATCCAATGCCACCATCGGCCGGAATAGGTGCAAGCACGGCGCTGATTGATGCTGATCATCTGGGAAGGCAGTTGAAAGCTGCCAGCGATGGAGAAAAAAATCTTATTGATGCAATCAATAGCTATGAAATGCAGATGCTCGACTATGGATTTTCTGCCGTGGGTCTTTCCGACAGGAACCTTAAGTGTATGTCGCTCGAGAATCCGGTCGCTTTTGTCGCATTAAAAACCCTTTTAAAAACAATAAATTTATTCATCCAATTACGGCATAATCCATCAAGTTTACTAGAAATTAGTACAACTCAGTGTATTTTCTATAGCCTTCTTATATTAACTTCATCTACGAAAATGGCTGTTGATTATTATTCTGAGGAAGATGGAAATAGTGCCTCACTTCTCTCTCAATGTGCGAGCTATACATTTTTTGGTTCTAGTTGTTTGTTAGGCGCTGGAGCTATAAAAACCTTTTTTAATCGAGAAAAACAACCTGACGACGTTAACGAGGATGATCAACCGAAGTTAAAGATAGCGTAAAAATGCTGGGGGATCCTTGGGATCCCTTTGCTTTATAACGGTGCTTAAGCTGACCTTGGTTAAATTTTATCGAGTGATTCACTCAGGCTTAAATAAAAGCTATAATGAGTGCTCATGATTACCGTATTTAAGCAATGCACACGACGATTTATTTAGATTACATGGCGACAACACCGCTCGATTCCAATGTGCTGGAAGCAATGCTACCTTATTTGCAAGAGTTAGAGTTGGCTGGTAATTCTGGATCAACGCATGACTTGGGAATAAAAGCGTTAAAAGCCGTTGAGCGCGCTCGAGAACAAGTCAGTTTATTGATCAATGCTGAGCCTGAGTCAATTATATTTACTTCTGGAGCCACAGAATCTTTAAATTTAGCAATTAAAGGCGCTGCAGAATTTCACCAGCGTAAAGGCAAGCATATTATTACTACCCAGGTAGAACACAAGGCAGTGTTAGACACTTGCCAGTATCTACAGCAAAAAAACTATGAAGTGACTTACTTGAAGCCTGATAGCGAAGGGATTATTACTGCTCAACAAGTTGCCGGAGCCTTACGTGATGATACGATTTTAGTTGCAATAATGGCAGTTAATAATGAAATTGGTACAATCTATGATATTGCTTCGATCGCTGCGTGTATTGAACATCATCAGGCAATTTTAGTGGTTGATGCTGCTCAAGCAGCAGGAAAAATTCCACTTGACTGTAAAGCTATACCCATAGATTTGTTAGCGATATCTGGCCATAAGTTGTATGGGCCAAAAGGGATAGGAGCGCTATATATCCGGCGTAAACCTCGGGTCAGAATCGCTGCCCAGATGCATGGAGGCGGCCAAGAGCAAGGGTTACGTTCAGGTACCTTGCCAACCCACCAGATTGTTGGTTTAGGTAAAGCATGTGAGCTTGCACGTCAATGTCTAGACTCAGAGCCAACGTTTATCGCAACATTACATGAGCAATTTATACAAGCATTCGCTGATATTCCTCATATTAAAATCAATGGTGCAACGAAGGCTCGGGTTCCACATAATATCAACATATCTTTACAAGGCATCGATGCTGAAGCACTTTTGGCTGGATTACCTCGGTTAGCGATGTCAACAACCTCCGCTTGCAATTCTATTGTGAATCAAGCCTCTTATGTGTTAAAAGCAATAGGAGCGACTGACCGGGATGCATTGAGTTCTATTCGGATTTCTTTGGGCCGTTATACGACACCTGCAGAAGTAAAAATCGCCGCCGAACAAATAGCTGCGGAAGTGATTCGATTAAGAAAAATTGCCCCGAGGTGAATGTTATGATGTCCGATTTAGTACGCCAACATTTTCATGAGCCTTGCTTTATTGGAATACTTCCTGCCGGCCCTAAAGTGATTCGTGTAGAAATAGATTCGCCGGCAACCAGTCGGCACATTATATTTAGTATTGAAGTTGAGCAAAGTCGAATTGTTCAGGCGAGGCATTTAGTGCGTGGTTGTCCTTACACAATAGCGACTTTCTCATATCTAGCCAATTGGTGCTATGGTCAGATGCTAGTAAATTTAACGTCAATGACTCGCGCATTTCTCATTGATCAATTAAGTTTACCGGCCACAAAAGTACATTGCGCGGCCATGGCAGAAGATACTTTACGTCAACTATATTTACAATGGGAGAACACATGATAAATATTCAGCCTGCATTATCAGATACAGTACCGCATAATGATTCATTACAGCTCACTCCAATGGCTTTAGAACATTTAGGCCGGCGCTTGAAACAAACCTCTGGTGCTTGCGGGATCGTCGTGGGCGTCAATAAAGCAGGTTGCTCGGGGTTAAAATATGTGATTGAGACTGTGAGCACTCAGCCTACAGACGCGTTTAAGTTTAACTTTAACGATCGAGTCACAGTTTTTGTTCCTCATGAAAGCTTCCCTTTTTTGAAAGGTTGTACATTAGATTATGTTAAACAGGGTTTAAATGCTCAATTACAAATCATCAACCCCAACGCAAAGGGAAGTTGCGGTTGTGGGGAAAGTTTCAGTGTTTAATATTTGAGTGAATAACTCACTGATACAAGTGACTGGCGTCTATATATTCAGTATTTACTCTAATTTAAGGATGAAACGATTCAAATTTGTCGTTATAATCCACGCTTTCAACACTAAATACAGGAAAACCTAAATATGGCTATTGAACAAACTTTATCGATTATAAAACCTGATGCAGTTAGCAAAAATGTTATTGGTAAAATTTATGCACGTTTTGAAGATGTGGGACTAAAAATCGTTGCAGCTAAAATGTTACATTTGTCAAAATCTCAAGCTGAAGCATTTTATGCAGTGCATAAAGAGCGACCATTTTTTGGTGAGCTAGTCGACTTTATGACGACCGGACCAGTGATGGTGCAAGTTTTGTCAGGTGAAGACGCTGTCATGAAAAATCGTGAAATCATGGGTGCAACTAACCCTAAAGAAGCTGCTGCGGGTACAATTAGAGCTGATTTTGCTGATAGTATCGACGCGAATGCCGTTCATGGTTCAGATTCATTAGATAATGCAAAGCAAGAAATTGAGTTTTTCTTTGCTAAAGACCAAATTTTTGATCGATAAATATGAGTCAAACAGCGTGCAATCTGCTCGATTTTGATCGTCAGGCGTTAACCGAATGGTTAGCGCCTCATCAATTTTCTAAACCCCAGGTTGCGCGTTTATTCCAAGCTATTCATCAACATCAGTACGAGAATCCTCAATCACTTCATTTTATTAATCGAAAGCTTCGTGAATTTTTAATCGTGCATGCGTACATTGGTCAATTAGCCGTTAAAAAAGAGCAGTTGGCAACCGATGGAGTCATAAAATGGTTATTTGAGTTAGCCGATGGTAATGCAATAGAAACGGTTTATATTCCTGAAAAAAAACGAGCAACCTTGTGCATTTCCTCCCAGGTGGGTTGTAGTTTGAATTGTAGCTTCTGTGCGACTGCGCGTCAGGGATTCAATCGAAATTTAACCACTGCAGAAATCATTGGACAGATTTATACCGCTTCTGAACGTATAAAAAAATTTAATAGTCATTCGTTACCCCCAATTACCAATGTTGTGTTTATGGGAATGGGTGAGCCGCTACTCAATTTTGAGTCGGTAATTAGTGCAGCGAATGTTTTACTTGATGACTGGGCTTATGGTTTAGCACATCGTAAAGTCACAATATCGACTTCAGGTGTTGTCCCCGCGATGTTGCAACTGAAGCAGCGCAGTCCTGTCGCTTTAGCAGTTTCATTGCATGCGCCAAATGATGAATTACGTAATTTGCTAGTTCCGCTTAATAAGCGTTACCCTTTAAAAGACTTAATTTCGGTTTGTCGTCACTATTATACTGCCGGTAAGCGCGAGGTGACTTTTGAATACGTCATGCTCGATGGCATCAATGATCAGAATTTACACGTTGAGCAATTATTTGATTTGTTAAAAGATGTTCCAGCAAAGATTAATCTGATCCCATTTAATCCATTTCCTCAAGCTGAATTTAAAACGTCACCCACAAAAAGAATTTTAGAGTTTCAAAAGCAATTGCTTGCTGGTGGAATAGTGACCACAGTTCGTCGGCCGAGAGGCGAGAAAATTGCTGCTGCTTGCGGTCAATTAGCGGGTGAAGTATCATCTAAAGCAGATAGACAACGACATATCACTAAAACACTTGGCAAAATTAATATTATTCATCAATCAGTTAATTATTGACCCGTTTAAGGAAATAACTTGGTAAATCGTTTTTATTGGACTATTAAATTATTCTCGCTTATGAGTATTTTAATCGTCACTAGCGCTTGCCAATCAAATTATCAACAGCCTGTTTCTCACTCACATAAAGCTTCTGCGCACAAAGTCGTTGGAAAATATAACCGTAACCCACAAGCAGCGGCTTATAATGTCCAATTAGGTATTGCTTATTTAGGACAAGCTGAACATGAGAGAGCGAAGCAAAAGTTGATGATTGCTGAAAAACAAGATCCACATTCCGCGATGGTATTAGATGCCAAAGCTTATTTTCTTGAAATGACCGGTGAAATCGAAAAAGCTCATGAGTACTATCGAAAAGCAATTAAGTTTAACCCAGGAAAGGGCATGGCACTCAATAATTATGGTGCATTTCTGTGCAGACAAGGTAAATATCAAGCAGCTGAAAAACAGTTTCTCTTAGCGGTTCAAGATAATCAATATTTGTCCACAGGTGAAGCGTATGAGAATGCTGGTCTATGTGCAATCAAGAGTCAACAATACGTTAAAGCAGAAGAATATTTGCACAAAGCGATACAAAAACAACCAAAACTGGCAAATTCACTACTCTCTCTAGCACGATTGAACTATGATAAGCAGAACTTCAGTGCCGCGAAGCAATATCTAAATGCTTTTAATCGATTTGCTAAGCCTGAGCCTGAATCAATTCAATTAGCTTTTTTGCTTGCTGATATAAATAACGATGCAGAGGCAGCAAATGCAAACTTGGCGCAAATGGAAAAGCTTTTTCCGAATTCTAATGAATATCAAACAATGAGAGAGTACTATGGCTGAAACGACTAACAACGATACTATAGCAATGGAAAATAGTGAAACGGAATCCGGCGGCGAGCAAAGTCCTGGAAAAATGCTGCAAAAGGCACGAATTAATGCAAATCTGACTGAAACGCAAATAGCTAACCAATTGTATCTGTCCCGTAGTGTCATTATTGCAATTGAAAGTGACGCATACCATAAGTTGCCTGGAGCTACCTTTGTGCGGGGTTATTTACGGTCGTATGCGCGACTGCTCAATATTTCCCCTGAGCAGGTGATGTCAGCTTATGAAGCCTTAGGGCTGGAAGCCAAAGAACATATTCCAGCGACTGCCCCTGTGACGAACACAAAAAAGCAAGTGGCTGCAAATGATTGGAGTATGCGTTGGATCACATATATAATTATCACTGGCTTGATCGTGTTAGTGGTTATTTGGTGGCGCAGTCATAGCGAAAAAATTGATGAAGTTGTCGTCGCTACAGTTACAGAAACCCCCGAGAGTTCTGGACAAGCTCAAGCACCGTCCACTGAGATTCATGAGCAACAAGCGTCCATTCGGGATCAAGACGCTTCTGGGAGCGTTGCCACTTCTGAAAAAGTTGCTAATCACGCGCAGCCAAACCTTAGCAATGATTCTAATGTGATGCAAAATGAGAATGTAATTGTAGAAACTAATTGAACGGAATCAAATGACTTGATCATCTTGTAAGATGACTATTTTTATTTTTTATAGCGTCTAAGTGCGGATATAAGTGATTTCACAAACTTATTAAAAGCCTTATGCTATTGTAAATAGTGTGCAAACTCATATGCGCATAGCATACTTGAATTGTTGCAGTTGACTTTCTGACTCAGATTGCCATAATTATTTATCTTAAAAATCTTTTTTTTGAAAAAAATTATTTTGATTAAATTGTTACAATCTGTTCGGGGCATGAACGATATATTGCCAGAAAATACCCCAATATGGCAATTTGTTGAACACAAGCTGGCCCAATTAACCGCTAATTATGGATTTTCAGAAATCCGTTTTCCTTTAATCGAGCGTATTGAATTATTCAAGCGTTCTGTTGGTGAGGTCACTGATATCGTATCCAAAGAGATGTATACATTTGCTGATCGTAATCAAGATATGCTGGCTTTACGTCCGGAAGGAACTGCATGTTGTGTGCGTGCAGTGTTACAGCATGGGCTTATCCATAACCAAATACAAAAACTTTGGTATTATGGTCCAATGTTTCGTCACGAGCGGCCTCAACAAGGGCGATATCGGCAGTTTTATCAATTCGGTATTGAAACATTGGGCGTTGCTCATGCCAATGCTGAAGTTGAACAAATTGCTTTAATGACACGGCTTTGGCATCAATTGGATTTACAAGATTGTATTGAATTACAGATCAATACGTTAGGAACGCTTGCAGTGCGCAAAAAATATCGAGATCTTTTGGTTGATTATTTGCAGGCGCATTTCAACGAATTAGATGAAGATAGTCAGCAACGTTTAACATTGAATCCATTACGAGTTCTAGATAGCAAAAATACCCAAACCCAACGAATTGTTAAAGATGCGCCTACGTTGAAAACGTGTTGGGATACTGAAACTGAGGATCATTTTCTAGAACTGCAAGAATTATTGGGGACCTTGGCAATTCCTTATCAAGTGAACCCTTATTTAGTTCGCGGTTTAGATTATTATAGCAAAACAGTTTTTGAATGGGTAACAACTGAATTAGGTGCGCAAGGAACTGTTTGCGCGGGCGGTCGTTATGATCAACTCGTGAGCCAGTTAGGTGGCCGCGAAACTCCAGCTGTTGGATTGGCCATGGGAATGGAACGTATTTTGGGTTTGCTATTAAATCATAATTTTAGCTTCCCGGCTTCTACCATTTGTCATATCTATCTAGTCATGGTGGGAGATGCTGCGAAAGCACGTGGGCTAAAATTAACTGAGCAATTACGTAACAAATATTGTAAACTATGTCTGCAGTTTGATTTAAACAGTGGAACAATTAAAAATCAGCTTAAAAAAGCAGATAAGTCAGGTGCGAAAATTGCTTTAATTATTGGTGATGATGAATTAGCGCGACAATCCGTTACAGTCAAATTTTTACGAGGCCGCCAAGAGCAAATGCAGTTTGATATCGATCGTTTGTTAGAGGGTCAATTGGCAACTATAGTTGAGGATATTGAATGAATACTTATTTGAATGAAGATGAGCAAGTTGAAGCATTGAAGCAATGGTGGAAGAAATACGGAACTTTCTCAATCATTGCAGTAATTATTGGTATAGCTAGTGTTTCACTCTACCAATATTGGCAAAATCAGCGGATAGCTGCGCAAGGGCAAGCATCAACAATTTATCAAAAAATATTAAGCGAAGTTGAGCTGGGCGATAAGAATCGTCAGTCAAAACAAGCCAATTACATTAAACACCATTATCCCCATTCTGTTTATGCAAGTATGGCGAGCTTGTTCCTTGCTAAACTTGCGCTGAATGAAAATGACTTAAAAGCAGTCAATAAAGAATTAAGCAGTGCTGCAGACCGTGCAGGTTCAGTAACTTTACGTCATTTAATCAATATTAGGCGGGCACGAGTATTAACTGAATTAGGAGAATATACTCAGGCGCTAAATCTTTTAGATACAATCAATGATTCAGCATTTGCAAGTGCGGTTGCTAATGTCCAGGGGGACATCTATTTGCAGCAAGGGCAGAGTACCGCTGCTAAAGCGGCTTACCAGACTGCACTTAAAGAAAATAGCGGTATTTCACAGCTAGACGAATTGATTCATTTAAAGCTTATTAATATTGTGGAAACAGTTTCATGAAAAAACGATTTAAAATAACCTTAGCGAGCATAGCTATTTTGTTGATTACTGCTGGTTGCAAATCAACCCATCTGCAGCAAGGTAAAGACGATAATAAATTACCAACAGATCACCAAGAGAATGTCATGATTAAAACCGATTGGATTGCTCATGTGACTCAGGGTGATAAAGGTAAATATTATTTTTATCGTCCTGCAGTCGATCATCATACGTTATTTATCACGGATTATCGGGGAAATATTTTTGCGTATGATCGCCTAAAAAATAAAAACATCTGGAAAGATACACTTAAGTCAGCCATTATTTCAAGTCCAGTTTACGGTGATAACAAAGTTTACTTTGCCACTGCAAACCATCTTCTATTTGCATTAAATGCTGAAAATGGTCGAGTCATATGGCACGCTCAGTTACCTGCTGAAGTCATTGATACGCCAAGCTACGGACCTAATTTATTAGTTGTTAAAACTATCAACGGTGAATTGCTTGGTTTTGAGCCTGACAATGGTTATCAGAAATGGAGTTACCAAGAAACAATACCCCGTTTTGTTTTACGCCAAAATAGTCCACCAAAAATTGAATATCCCTATGTATTTTCAGGTTTTGCCAATGGAAAGATAGTTGCTTTGGCTGCTGATAGCGGCAAGCTTGTATGGGAAAGAACTATTGCTCAGCCGGTTGGTTTTTCTGAATTGATGCGGATGGTTGATATTACCGGAGAGCTACATGTTGAAGATGATACTCTTTTTGTGAGTAGCTACCATGGTAACGTTGCTGCACTAGATGCGCGCAATGGGGAAGTTAAATGGTTGCGAGAACTTTCATCGAAATCCGGTTTAGCCGTTAATAAAAGCCATGTAATCGTCACTGATAGCGATGGTATGATTTGGGCTTTAGATCGATCTTCTGGCGATGTTGTATGGCGTCAGAATGAATTAAAGAATCATATGCTAAGCGCACCTGTCATATTAGGCGATTTAATTATTATCGCCGATAAAGTAGGAAAGATATATGTGATAGCGGATACTGATGGTCACTTTATTGCTCGTAAAAGCTTAAATGTGTCCGGCATTATTTCGGCGCCTGTTGTATATGATAATAAAATTTATGTGGTAAGTATTGATGGACATGTTATTTCATTAACCACTCAACTTCATTAAAAGATAAATTCGTAGGTTAAATTAACAATGTTACCAGTGATTGCCTTAATCGGCCGACCTAATGTCGGAAAATCGACAATTTTTAATCAATTAACTCGAAGACGTGATGCTATTGTAGCTGACACTCCTGGAGTTACTCGTGATCGTCAATATGGGCAAGGGCAAATAGGTGAAAGTGCGTTTCTGGTGATCGATACCGGAGGGATTATCGATAGTGCCCGTGGAATGGATAAAAATATGCTTGCACAAACGCATGCTGCAATTGCTGAGGCAGATTTATTATTTTTTATTGTCGATGCTAAAGCTGGTCTGCAGGCAAACGATCAACAAATAGCGGAATTACTGAGGCATAGTCATAAGCCAATCACCCTGGTTGTTAATAAAATTGATGGTGTGAATGTTGAGCTTGATTGTGCTGATTTTTTTCAATTGGGCTTTGTTAATATTTGCTATATTTCCGCTGCACACAACCGAGGGATTAGTGATTTAATCAGTTTGACATTCGCTGATATTGAAACTCCAGTACCTGTGCCTGAAAGTCATGATGGTGTCATTAAAGTTGCTGTGATTGGAAAGCCTAATGTAGGTAAATCGACTTTGATCAATCGGATATTAGGCGAAGAGCGAGTCGTTGTTTATGATCAACCTGGAACGACCAGAGACAGTATTTTTATTCCTTTTACTAAAAATCAACAAGAATACATATTAATCGATACCGCCGGGGTGCGCCGTCGTGGAAGAATCACTGACGCTCTTGAGAAGTTTTCTGTGATTAAAACCTTACAAGCATTGCAACAAGCGCATGTGGCAATTTTGCTATTTAACGCACGCGATGGAATTACCGAGCAAGATTTAAAAATGTTGGGGCACGTTCTTGATGCAGGCAAATCATTTATACTTGCGATGAATCAATGGGATGGTTTAAGTGAGCACGAACGCAAACATATTAAGTCTGAAATAGACAGGCGATTGAGCTTTATAGTCTATGCAAAATTACATTTTATTTCGGCATTACATGGCTCTGGTGTTGGGCTGTTGCTTGATGCTGTTAATGAAGTTTATCAATCGGCAATGACACCGCTGCAATCTTCCTACCTGACCAAAATTTTACAAAATGCAGTTGAACGTTCGCCTCCGCCAATAGCAAAAGGGCGACGAATCAAGCTGCGTTTTGCTCATCCCATGAAACAGAATCCGCCAACAATAAAAATTCACGGTACGCAAACAAGCCGACTCCCTGGCTTTTATCAACGTTACTTAACTAATTTCTTTCGTGAAGCTTTGCAATTGGTTGGAACGCCTGTGGTTTTGCACTTTGCTGACAGTGAAAATCCTTTTAAGGATCAGCATAATAAGCCAACTGTACGACAAATTAGAAAAAAGAGGCGGTTGATGAAGCATGTAAAGAAGCGTAAGTAAATTTTTACAACCCGTCACTACAACTTAGTGATTCAATCGACTAAATTAACTGGCGCGAATTGAGCCCTTAAAGCGACCCATAATCATTACTGATTTTTCCATTTAATGTTACAGCCTATGCTTGGAAACTGGTGAGGTGATATCGGCTCACCAGCTAACAATGCGTCTATCGCTTGACATAGATCGTGTCCGGTCACTTCAGAGGTATTACCTGGTGTAGCTTGATCAAACCTACCTCGATAAGCTAGCAATAATTGCTCATCAAAAATATAAAAATCAGGAGTGCATGCCGCATCATAATTAATCGCTACTTGTTGAGTCTCATCGTAAAGATAGGGAAAACTAAAGTGATGTTGAACAGCGAATTGAGACATATTTGCAGGATTATCAGCAACATATGCTTCAGCATCATTCGAGCAGATGGCATAGACAGCGACCCCGAGTTGACGATAATGGCCAGCAACACTGACGAGCTTTCCAATAATATGTTTAACATATGGGCAGTGATTACAAATAAACATTATAAGAGTCGCTTTTGCCGGTGATTGCTGACTTAAAGTCATCTTTTTTTGGGAAACCACATCAGTGAGGGTAAAATCAGGAGCTTTGCTTCCTAAAGGAAACATATTTGATTGAGTAAGTGCCATAAGCCTTCTCCTAGCAATTCATTAACATGAGGTATAAATCTAGCATAAAAAACTCCATTGTGCATCGTGCTCTGAAAAATGAGTGAATAGATAAATAAGCGATCACCGCATTAAAAAATTGAACAGATAGTAAAAAGGAGAGTGTCATTAGCACGATGAGAGCCACTTTACAGGAAACAGTTTGCGGAAGTAATATACCCTCAGTGGATTAATTATTTATCTATTATTTGAGTTCGCACTTAAATATGAATAGCAAGGTAAATTTCGTCGATATGCTAATTTTGCTTACATAGATGCGATTGAAAAAAGATAATCCTCTGTTTTAACGACGCGCCTACGAGCAACAGCGCGCTGATATATTGCTCTAGTTTTGGGCGGCGCCCCACTAAATGTAATACCATAACACTGACGTTTTATCAACTCGATTGCCTCGCATATTGTTGAATTATTGCTTGTTTCAATGCAACGCCGCTGCTACTATTAAATAATTGAGGTCTTGATATATTAAAATGATTTTGACTAAAGACTCATAGGAGACTAGTTTTGCAACGAGTATATAATTTTAGCCCTGGGCCTGCAACTTTACCTATTGAAGTGCTAGAACAAATACAAAAAGATTTATTCAATTGGCATGATTTAAAATTATCAATTATGGAGTTGCCTCACCGGAGTAGCATATTTTCTGAAATTGTAGAAGGCAGCCAATTCCTAATTCGAAAATTATTAAATATACCTAAACACTATCAGGTACTATTTTTAGCGGGTGGTGCAACCATGCAATTTAGCGCTATACCTTTGAATATTTTGCCATCGGGTAAAAAAGCCGCTTACATTACAACCGGTATTTGGTCAGAGAAAGCGTTCAAATTAGCTCAACCTTATGGCGAAGTGGTAGAGATTAAAGGCGTGAAATTAGAAAATGGACAAAACTATCTGCCTTTTATTGAGCAAGATCTCGATGATTATGATTATATCTATTATACCAGTAATGAAACAATCAATGGTTTACAATACCATGAATTACCGGTGAACACACGAGTTCCGTTGGTTTGTGATATGACTTCATCAATCATGAGTGAGCCTGTTGATATTGATCGATATGGGATAATTTTTGCTTCTGCACAAAAAAATCTTGGGCAGGCAGGAATAACCATAGTGATTGTTCGTGATGATTTATTGAATCAAGCTCAACCGCTTACCCCCTCAGTTGTTAATTATCAACAGCAAGCTGCGGCGAATTCATTGCTAAATACTCCGCCAACGTTTGCTTGGTATGTGTGCTATTTAATGCTGCAATGGATCGATTGTCAAGGCGGAGTGCCTGCTATGCAGCAACGAGTTAAGATGAAGGCTGATAAAATTTATCAGTCTATTGACAATCATCCAATCTATCAATCGCCGATCCACTCGAGTGCACGCTCAGTCCTGAATATGCCCTTTAAACTTACTTCGGAAGCGCTAGAAAAAAATTTTTTAAATCAGGCCGAACAGAAGGGGTTAGTAAATCTAAAGGGTCATTCACTCATAGGAGGCGTTCGCCCAAGTGTCTACTTAGGCATGCCAATGGCAGGTGTTGATGCTCTTGTAGAGTTTATGAATCAATTTGCTAGGGACCGCAAGTGATCGTTAATGAGTTAATGGATGACTCAATCGAGTGTCTAGCAAATTATTTAAGTATTGGTATCAGTTTTGTGAATAAAAATGCATTATTTTTTTTCTGCGGGCTGGTTCTTTGAGTGTTGCTGGTGATGTAACGGGTTTCGAATAGCACCCCTAATAAAAATGAAGTGTCTGTCAAACGTTTAGTTTCTTTGATATTTGGGTTTACTGAACTGATAAAGATGTCGTCGCCGTCAATAATAATTTTTCGTAAAGCAATTTGCTTTGAATCGTGAAACTGAATAAGTACCAGATCACCGTCTTTAGGAACGAGCAGAGGATCAAATAATAATAAAGAGTTTTTACGAAATAAGGGGCTGAATGAGTCACTAGTAATGCATATAGAAAAGCTGTGATCACTCACGTTATGTTCTGTTTTGAGCCAATGTTTGAGTTGCCCATTGAGCTCGTTTGATTCGTCGGAGACCCACTCAGTCACTTGCTCCCAAGATAATACAGGCAAAGTGACTACTGTGTTTTCTTGGTAGTCTTCAATAGGAAGTATAGAGGGCGCTGATAAAGCTTTAGCACCAATTAGTTCATCGATGCTGACTCCAAAATAGTGTGCGATAGGCCGTAAAGTCGCCGCTGTTGGGTTCGCTTGCCGGTTTGTGCGCATTCTTGCAATTGTAGATACAGGAATGTTGGTGATTTTTGAGAGTTTAGCATCGTCTACGTTAAATTGATCCATTAGGTAAGGCAATACTGTAGCAAGACAAGCTTGCTCATTATTTGTATTATGTTTACTCATAGCAAAATACCCCTAATTTAAAATCGTTTAATCAACAACACCATTATATGATCAAATTTACTTTTTTTCAACCATATACGAATTTTTAGTATTTATATGATAATAATTTTCGATTTAAATGAAAAAATAATAATACATGGTTGCCATATATGAAATAATAGTATATATTCTCACATATGGCTTTAAAAGTCATATATGGTTAAACAAAAATGATATTTGGAGAAACGTCATGAATATTGAAGCAGAAATCCGTCAAGGTGTTCGTGCTTATTTTGAAGCTAAAATCAATAAATATGTTGAGCGAACTGAGAAGGAAGATATTGAAAAAATCACTTTCAAGCAAGCGCGAAAGCAAGTGAAAGAATTTGCATCTGAATATGCGAATGATAAATTCATTGCTAATACAGGTGAGTTCATTGGTGTGGTTACAGGGTTTACTGTAGCCGGTCTTATTGGTTTCTTAGAACTTGGAGTTGGGGCATTGGTGACAATTCCGGTGGGTGTAAGTATTGGGGGCATCGCTGGAAAATATATTGCTAGTGTTACCGCTGGTGGCGTAGGCGCAGGTGTTAAATCAGTCAAGGTTGGTGCAGAATGTGCTCAACAAAAGTACCAACAAAGAAAAATCGATAGAGCTAAAAAAATATATCCTCAGTTGAGAGATAATGTGGATGGCTTGATCGGTGAATTTTCTGAAAACCAAGATCTTGTTGATAAGATAATTGATCTGAAAAATAGAGGCAAAGAACAGCGTGTGAATAATATCTATAAAGAATTTTATCGAATCGTTAAGCAGCAAGCGCTCAAAGAAGAGGTCGATTGTGAAATAGCTGTGGCAAAATTGGTAAAGAAAAATAAAATACAGGTGGCCAATCAGATTTCACTTGAACGACAAAATGTGTCAAATAAACTAGCTCAGATAAGTATATTTGCAGCAAATCCAAGTCAAGAGCCACAGGAGGTAGACAATGAAAAAAATGCAATCAGCTACACATGAGCAAGTGAGGCAATATATAAACGCTCGGATTGATGCGATTACGAGTTTGTTGTTAAAACTTAATCAAGAGAGATCGGCATTAATGCAAATTTTACTTGAAGCTAAGAATAACTATACCCAAGAAGAAATAAACAAGCTGTTCTCATGAAAGAAATAATATAGCAGGGTTATGCAATGAATAATCCTGCATTTTCTCGCTCACTACGCTAGTACTCAGCATTTTTTGCTGGTATTCTTAGATTTACATATATTAGTCATCAATAGAAATAGCAATAAGCTGATATAATTTAAACATTTTAGCTTAAGTGTCAATATAAGCTTTTTGCTTTTTTATAGAATAGCACGTCTTATAAAGGATAAGGTGCAACTGCCTATGTCAAACGGCTACAACATTCTGTATAGACTCGTTTCTAGCTATCGGACCCCTGAAGGAGAATACATAATCGTTGCCAAGTTACTAGGAGGGATTGGTAAAGCTTTTAAAATTTCAGCGGCTGATCTTGTGACTCGGCGTAGAGATGTCCTAGAAAGCTTTTCGGTAGATGAGATGATTAATATTATTAGCCTTGCTGCCAACGACCAGGCACCCAATGTCGTAGAAAAGAAAATGGTTTGTTATCATTACTTTGTATTGCTTGCGGTTTTATTTAGTGGGTTATTGCTTTCAGCAAATATTGTTTCGGTAAAACTTATCTCTGTTTTTGGCTTTAGTTTGCCTGCAGGGTTAGTGGCTTATGCTGGAATGTATGCCATGAGTAAGGTGATTACTGAAGTTTATGGTTTTAAACGAATGCGCTTCCTTATATGGGTTTCCACAGGAGCGCATTTGTTAAGCGTGCTTTATTTGAAAGCTTCAGTCATGTTTCCAGCAGCTCAAGGTTGGCCTGATCAAGAAAGCTATGCGCTCATTATAGGAAGTTCTATCACCTATATGATAGTTATTTCAATGATTAGTTATTTAATTGGAGAATTCGCAAATTCTTACGTCATTTCGCGAATGAAAGTCATTTACAATGGTGAATTTCTTATTTTTAGAATTTTCTTAGCATCATTTATTGGTATTTGCCTAGATACCCTTGTTTTTGTTTATTTAGCATATTCTCATTGTTTAACTCACTATGAGCTTGCAGTCTTAATTTTGCGCTCTTTAGGAGCAAAATTATTATTAGATTTTATCAGTATTCCATGGACTTTTATGTTAATTAAATATCTCAAACGTAAAGAAAAAATTGATATTTATGATAATAATACAGATTTTAACTTCTTTTCACTCGATGTTGAATATGGTGAAAATGAAAGCAAATTTGAAGACTCTGCTTTGCAGAATTGAACGGCTTTAAAAAAAATGATTCTTAAAGATATTGTTGAGCTTGCTTACCTTAGTATAAGACATTTCCCCTGATTCACTGCGTCTATTTCAGCGTTCATATTCTCGCTTTGTGGCCAGTTTTTTGTTACAATTCAGATGTTCGAATAGTGAACTTTTTTTTCAATTATATTTTATTTATAAGGAGTGATTTGATTATGTCAGCACAGTTTATGTTTGTTATTATTCTTAGTGCCGTAGCAGTTATTTTAATGACAATGGTCATTCGTAGCCGTCGCAACGCAGCTGCAAGTAGTGAAGTTTATGTGGGAAACTTAAATTATTACACTAAAGAAAATGAGTTGAAGAAGTTTTTTTCGCAGTTTGGTAAAATCAACGAAATAAAAATCATAAAAAACAACCGTACTGGTCGTTCCAAAGGCTATGCGTTTATTCGTTACAAGACTGATAATGAAGCTAATAACGCTCTTGCGTCACATGGTCAGCAATTCAATAATCGAGCATTAGTCGTGCGTATTGCAAAAAGCCAAGCTCGCTAACGATTTAGTTTGAGTAGCCCCTTGCAAATGATTATTAACAAGGGGTTTGCTTTCGAGTTAGTGGAACATCCTTTTTAATAGGTTATTTTTATCAAGCAAATGATGTTTCATTGCCCCCACGAAATGTAGCAAAATTAGCCAGAAAAACCCCCAGGCAAAGTAATAGTGTAAATCTCCAGCTGTCTGAGCTAATGATTTAGACTGCGCCAAAAATGGCATTGGGATTTGAAACATTCCAAAAAAACTAGGATGTCGACCTGCTGCGCTAGACATGATCCACCCCGATAATGGCATCGCCAACAACATTGCATATAGCAACAGGTGAACGAAGCGAGCAAGACATTTTTCTCTTTTAGGCATATCTATAGGGTAGCCGGGTTTGCGATTAAGGCTCGACCAAAGTAAAAAAACACCCCCTAAGGCGAGTATCAAAAGGCCTACTAACTTGTGGGTCGTGTAAGCATTACCTTTGAGGGCGTTATTTTCAATATCACCCATAAAAGTCCCTAAAATGAGCATACCTATGACCAGTGTCATAATCAACGAATGGAGTATTTTAGTGATTTTACCGTATGAGTTTATAGTATTACAGAGTGCCATTCGAAACCTCCTAAGTTTTTTGTTAAATGGGCAGTAATTGTTGAACAAATTTTATAAAAAAGCTATCACATAGTTATTAAATGAATAGAGAACATGATCGCTAGTTTAACTAATTTTGTAAAGAAATTATTGCGACAGAGTCATTTTAATTAAACATTCCGACCCTAAATAGTTAATAAAAGCTTTAGATAGCATTACATTTGTAATGCAGGAACCTCATCAGAAGTTACATTGCTCGTCGCCAGAATCTCTATTTTTTCAAGCTCACTTTCATCAATCGATTGATCAGGTGTTGCGCTATTATCGAACCATTGTACAAGTTTGTTGCCATTAACACAGACGAAGTGTCCATGTACGGCTAAATCTTGCCCAGTGGCCATAGTGACAGCAGTTTTAGTTGCGTTGATCCCAAATAAGTTACATGTGCTAACGAATAAACGACTGATACGATCGACTGGATTAAATGTCTCATTTCCTGCCATCATTACAAAAGCTTCACTGAGCGTGTGAACCAATAGAGTGCCAAAAATTAAGCTATAAGCTAAACCATAGAATATCACTCGATGAGGTCTAAAAAATGCATCAACCAGAGCGGTGGAGTTAAATGTTTCACTGCTTTTCATGATCGAGTTTGCTAGATGGTTACAAGAACCGAGCGAATGTTTGAGTGTAAATAAAATGTTTGTTGGCAATAAAATGCCATACATCAAGGTTTGAATTGTGGCATTCATTATTAATTGACCATTCGCAGCCCATGAGAAACCTTCAAATAAATTAAATGATAGTTCAAGTATGGTATTTGCTGAATTAAGTATCGTGCTTTGAAATAAAATAATACTGAGAACAGACACTGGAACGATTAATATCATCAAACTATATTTGATAAGATTTTAGCTACTGTTGCAAAATATTGTGGTTGGTTATTTTCATCGGTGAGCATATTTGGCTTGATTTTATTCCATAATTCACCAAAACCGTTGGTAATAAAGCCTTTTAGCGAACTATAGAATAGCAGCCCCTGCATCACACCTACAATTGCAGCACTGATTAATATAAAGCTTGCTGCTGGAGTCGCTAAACTAGCAATAGCAAAAAACTCTATACATTCAGCTGCAATAGTTAAGAAAAATGCGATACCACTGGTTAAGGCTCCAAGAGATGCTAGCGTTAACCACCATGATTTAGGGATCCCGAGAAAACTGCTATGGGATGAGAATTTATTTTTATCAAAAAAATCATTGTAATCAATTAAAATTTTTGCCCATTCATCATCTATCATTTGTAAGTCAGCGTTATATTTTAAATAAAACTGATGTCTGCGAGCGATTTGTTTAGCAGCTTTATTTCTAAAGAGTTCGCGAATTTTATGTTTGTGTGTAGATGTTAGGGTTTTTGCAGTGAGGTTATTTTCTAAACAATAATTTTTTACGGTTTTTTTCCAAAGCATGTTGAGTACAGGCAAATTTTTCAATTGAGATTTCAACAGATTCTGGTCAACGTAATTTTTGGCAAATTGGCAGCGTAATTCATCATCTAAATCTTGATACATGCCGCTGCCTAAAAAGGTTTTAGTTGCTTTACGGTTACCGCGCATGAACATGATTAAATGAGCAACCGTCGCTGAGCCAGTAAGTGCAGCTGCACCAACTACTGATATCCAAGGAAAAGCCCACCAGACCATAAGACTGCTAGTTAATGCGATAAAAAATACCCCATAAACAGTGAAAGGCGTAAACCGATTTGCTGCTTGATTACGCTTTTGCTTTCGGTTACTCATATATAACTGGTAATTTTCTTTCCAAGTTAGGGGATGGTTAACTTTGGGGCCACCAATGAGAGGTTGATATTTATAAGTATTATCAGAAACTTTAGTCATGTCATTTTTCCTCAGTTATAAGCTCGCAGTTTAATGAAAATGAGAATTATTATCAATAAAAAAATTAAAAATTTGTTATTTTTCGTTCCGCTAGAGCTAAGCTAACCGTCGTGGGGTCTAAATAATCCAATTCACTACCCATAGGCACGCCATGAGCTATTTTTGAACATTTTATATTCAATGGTTTTACTAGCTGAATAATATAATGGGCCGTGGTTTCACCCTCTACTGTTGGATTGGTTGCGAGAATAACTTCTTCAATGCTTGATTTTTTTAGGTAAGCTGCGAGATCTGGTAAACCTAACTCATCAGGCCCAACCCCATCAAGAGGGGAGATATGGCCATGAAGAACAAAATATAAACCGTTAAATCCGGAGCGTTCAATAATCATTTGATCGGCTGGGGTTTCTACAATACAGAGAATAGATTGATCGCGTCTAGGGCTGCAGCATAGTTGGCAAGTTTCATGCTCGGAGAATGTGCGGCATTGACGACAGTGTTGAATAGATTGCATCGCCAGCTGTAACTGTTCACCAAGCACGCGGCCACCCATTCGATCTCTGGCTAATAGGTAAAAAGCCATGCGTTGCGCTGATTTGGGTCCTACCCCTGGCAAGCGTCGTAAGGCTTTAATCAACTCATCAAGTAGAGGGCTTAACATCAATGATTAACTCTGCGTTACTCAGAGCTTGGTGGGTTTCCCATGCCGGTTGGTAGGTTTAAACTTGAAGCTAATTTTGCCATGCGTCCACGTGAGGCCCGCTCAACTTTATTCACTGCATCGTTAAATGCAGCTTGAATGGTATCTTCAACGATTTCGCTCTTTTCATTGAGTAGCGCACTAGATAATTTTACATCTAAGCAAGCATATTTACCATTGAGCGTAACCATAGCAAGATCACCACCTGCAGTTCCGTGAATTTTGGTTGTTTCTAATTCTTTTTGAGCATTTTCCATGTCAGCTTGTAATTGTTGAGCTTGCTGCATGAGTTTACTTAGATCAGTCATTATTCACCTCTAATATTAATTTAAACAATTTCAATACTACTATCATCAATTGTAGCACTAAAACGATTTTTAATGGCAGCAATATTTGGATTTTGCTCAATATTTTTTCGAGCGCGATCCAGTCTTGCCGCGTCGCGAGCTTGTTGCAAGTTTGCTGGGCAATTAACAGCAGTATCGCTTACTCTAAATACTATTTTAACTGTATCATTGACGATCGTTGCAAAAAGCGCAGTTCGTATTTTTTCTTGCTGGCTTTCACTAAATACGGTCGCATGAGAAGGGTCAATAGAAATTAACCAATTTTTATCAGTACGCTCAGCTAAAGTGCAGTAATTTAATAAGTTTTTGGATACGCCGGTCATCTTTAGTTGCTGAATGACTTGTTCCCAATAATGATCTAATTCTGAGAGCGGCGATTTTGTGGATGGTGCTTGAACCTGTTCGGCCATTTGGTTTGTAGCTTTCGTAGAAGGTGCGTACTCCAGCTTATTTGCTTGATTTGTGGCTTTTATTGATGAGACTTGGGTTGGCTCATTAGCTTGATTCGTAGTCTTCGTTGAAAGCGCTTGGGCTGGCTCATTCGTTTGGTTCGAAACCTCCTCGACGTTGGGGGCCGCCGGTTGAAAAAGGATTAAACGAATAACCAACATCTCAAAGCCTTGTTGCATAGAGCTTGCAAATGCCAGCTGTTGTTTATTTAATAAACAAATTTCGTAATAGAGTTGTGCTTGTTCAGGAGATATTTTTTCAACCAAATCTTGCACAGATGAGTTAGAAATGGTTTCAGGAAGCGCATGAGCGATAGCAATTTGGTGGAGCAAATACAGCAAATCATCGGTCAATTGACTAAAATCAACGGCATTATGAGCGCATTTGGTAACCCAAGCTAAAGCATCTGAGGTTTTAGCGTTTACAACAAACTGCAACAGTTCAACTAATGTTTGCTGGGTGACTGAACCTAGCATTTTAGTCATAATATCAGCTGTTAATATGTCAGTCGTGCTTGCTAACGCTTGATCGAGTAAACTTAAGGCGTCGCGCATACTGCCTTGGGCCGCGTGGCTTAATAATTCAACAGCGGTGGCTTCGGCTTTTAATTGCTGCTGCTGGATGACCCACTCTAATTGCTTTTTAATCGTATTTTCTGCCAAAGGATGCAATTGAAACTGTAGGCAACGCGATAGAATGGTAACAGGTAATTGTTTCGGCTCAGTAGTGGCGAGAATAAATACGACATGCGCAGGAGGCTCTTCAAGCGTTTTTAGTAGCGCATTGAAGCTATGACCAGAAAGCATATGAACTTCATCGATGATATAAACTTTATATCTGCCTTGGATTGGGGCATAAAGTACATTGCTAAGAATTTCTCGGGTGTCTTCAACTTTAGTTTTTGACGCAGCATCTATTTCAAGCACATCGTTAAAACGGCCTTGAGTAATTGCAACGCAGTGATCGCATTGATTGCATGGTTCAGATTGCTTTCTTTGTAAACAATTTATAGCTTTCGCAATGATTCGAGCAAGAGTAGTTTTGCCTATACCACGTGTGCCTGTCAGTAGATAAGCATGGTGTAACCGTTGTGATTCGATAGAATTTTGCAGCGCTTTGATGACAAGTTCATGTCCCGTGACTTCGCTGAAATTCTGGGGTCGATATTTTCTGGCTAAAGCAAGGTATGACATTTTGTTATTTTCCAAACTGGGCGGTGGTTCAGCCAGCATCACCTCGGCACCCACATCCACAGCTACCGTTGCTTCCTTCCGGACCTGGCGGGGTTCGCAGCTTCGTGTTGCGGGGGAACCGACATCACCACCAAAGAGCGCTCATTTCATCATAGCTAGCCTAAGAAGGCAAGTGTTTCAAGCCCGAAAATTAGCATAAAACAGATAAACTTAGTCTAAAATATTTCCACAATAGCACTGAGCAAAGTGTATATTTACTGACAGAAAAATATTTTGTCAACTTTTTTTGCGCAGATAAAATCATTGATTGATAATCCACCAATCGCATGGGTATGGTAGTGAACTCGACAGCGATTATAGAACACTTCTAAATCTGGATGGTGATCTTCATGATGAGCCATCCATGCCACTGCATTCACAAAAGCTATAGTATGGTAGTAATTTTTAAATTCAAAGTCGCGTTGAATTTTTAAACGACCAGGGTCCACGGTCCATTGTTTCGATAATTCAGCTAAGTGTTTTTCTACTTCACTTTTATCTAATGGTGTCACGCCCCCCTCACAAGGTAAGCATCGTTGATTCTCTAAATTATTCATTAATATCTCCTAACAGCGTAAAATCATTTTATCTTTATCGGTCAATGCAAATGTGGGTTCAAAGTCACCCAACTGACGAGCTTCATCAATTTTTGCAAGTAATCCTTGTTCATCATCAAGTAGCTGATAAAGTGTTTCAAACCCATCGATTGCAAAATAAATCGGTTGAATAATATCGATCCGGTATGGTGTGCGGAGCAATTGAATGCCATCGCCTAACGGATACCGTTTAGGTTTCTGGCTTTCTACGGCATACACCGTTTCTTCTTTAGAAGATAATATCCCCCCGCCATAATTGCGATAGCCACTTGCTGTATTAATGATTCCAAATTCTACGGTGAACCAATAAAGTCTAGCAAAATATTCTCTTTGAATATGGTTTGCTTTCAACGCACACACACCAAATTTTTGCATAAAATCCGCATAAATCGGATCAGTTAATAGTGGGCAATGGCCGAAAAATTCGTGAAAAATATCAGGCTCTTGAAGGTAGTCTAATTCTTCAGGAATGCGAATAAACGTTGCTGCAGGGAATTTACGCTGAGAGAGCAGTGAAAAAAAATAATCAACTGGAATTAAAGCCGCGACAGGCTCAACTGACCAGCCTGTTACAGCGAGTAAAGAGCGATTAATTTCAGTGCACTGTGGAATCCAATGAGAGCTCATTTGCAATCTATCTAAACCGTTAATAAAAGCATCACACGCCCGATTTTGAATGATTTTAGTCTGGCGATCATAAAGTGTGCCCCATGTGGAATTTTCGACATCGGAGTATTTTATCAAGCCATTTTTATCAGGTTTTTTAGCGATATATTTGCTGCAATGTTCCATGTGGATAGTGGTGAGTTAAAATTACAATGAATGAACAGCTAGTATAGCATCTAATTTATACTTATAAAAATTAATCAAGGAGCTGATTGATTGTTGCTAAATTTTTTGCCTAGCATTTATATTAACGTCAATTTGTTGTATGTATATGAATCACTTGCAACGATCTAATATTTTTTTTGCATAAAACTAATATTCATAATAGTATAGTATTTGCTAGTGGAGGAATACATGAAAAATAGCGGATTTACGATGCTCGAATTATTAATCGCATTACTGATTATAAGTATAGGTCTATTGGCATTATCCCAATTACAGCTAATTAATTGGCAGGCAATTAATCAACTTAGTATGCAATATGCGATGCCAGTTTGATTTAAGCGGTGGATTAACTTTAATTGAGTTAATGGTTAGTATTGCATTGAGCTTACTCATCATTAGTGGTCTTTATCATATTTTAACGAGTTTTAGCTTACACGATGCTTGGCTGAATGAAGCATTGTATATACAGCAACAAGGTGTCGCTTTGCATGCGATGATGAATCGAAGCTTGAGCCTGGCAGGCTTTAGTGGATGCTTGAGCTGGAATCATCGCTATTCACAAGATTTTCCCCATATTGAAATCAATTCATCTGAATCAGTTAAGTATTTAAATGCTAAAAGTGATATTTTAACGATTCGTTATTGGCGTCCTTATATAAAAACGCAAGTAAAAGCTGTTAAACCTTTCCATTTAGAAATCATTAGCGATGAGAAATTTAAAGGGGGTGATGTGGTCATCGTTCATGATTGTCAACACATGCAAGAATTCACGCTTGAGAAAGTCCATTATCAAAGAAATCAGATTAAATTGATAAGCAAAAAGCCTTTATCCAGCGAATGGTTTCAGCCTCAGATAGCACAGTTGATGACTGAGCAATGGTTACTTGTAGAAACAGACCGAATAAATAGTACAGGTCAGCCGATCTGGTCACTTTATCAAAAAACCAATCAAGACCAGTGGCAAGCTATTATTGACGATGTCTATTACTTTCAAGCCTTTACTAAGAATCCTATTCACATCGATTGTATTCTCGGAAGTAGTCAAGAATTAACCAAGCAGAGTAAAACGATTCAGTTTGCAACAGGTGACAGCTTTATTCCCCCTGATAGAAGATTTTATCAATCATGGCAATTAAAAAAAAATATCCAATAAGAAGTCCTCAAAACGGTATGGTTTTATGTCTAGCACTAATTATCCTAATGACCCTTAGTCTTTTAGTGATCACTGAGACACAGATTATTACTTCTATGCAAAGCCTTTGTCACTCATGGCAACGACAGCAAACATTCGATAAAACTATTGATGAAGCTATTAATTTTTTAGCAAAAAGTGATATTAATGGTCAATGTTGTCAATCTAAAAATCTGATATTATATAATGACTGGCATCACCATCGTTGGGAAAAAAACCAAAATTGCTTCCTTAAATTTAAAGAAATAGAAATAAAATACTCGATTATACCATCATCCTTACCTTGCTGGTATTTTACATCACAAAGTTTAGGAATGGATCAAGATGCTATACAAATTCCTGTGACAATTTATCGTTATATGATGGTTGTCAATGATCATGCTCATATGAGAGTCTACGTTGAATTTTATACAGCAAAACCAGATTTGAAATTAGATCAATGTGCTCAATTCAAAAGTCATTTGAAGTTAGGTTTACTCAGCAGTCGACGGCGTTATAGCATTTATTAGACTATTGCATGTTTTGGCACATAACGAGTGATTATTTGATTAAGCTCTGATTTCGCGGCAGGCTTATTTAAAACATGGTTCATTCCTACTGATAGGCATTGTTGGCGATAATGAGATTGAACGTGGGCAGTTAATGCAATAATTGGTAAATCACAAGCAGAAAAAGATTCACGAATAATTTTGGTCACCTCAGTTCCATCCATATCAGGTAAGCCAATGTCCATTAAAATGAGGTCATAAGTGTTGAAATTTTTTTCTAGAGCTTGCTTGCCATTCTGTGCTACATCAACAGTGCAGCCTAAAGATATCAGTAATTTAGTCGTGATACGCTGTACCAACTCTTCATCTTCAACCAGGAGTACTCGAACTGGGGTTTTCACTAGGTGCTCTTTTTTTATCAATTAATTGCAGATATTATCAGGTTTCTTGTAAACGCTGTAGACTTTCTCGCAAGATAATAAAATAATTTCAAAAGACCCGTTTAAAAGATAAACTCTAGACAGCACTATTGTCCAATACTATCTAGAATACCATATTAAGCTGTTTCGCTATTAGAGTCACAGCTGCTATCACAACTGTCATCATCTGTGTTATCAGAGCCTTCTTCAATCACAGTAATGATTTCAGTTGATTCAGTTTCATTTTCTGCAGTTTGCATAGGTTTTTTTGATTGACTAGTGTCTTGAGTTTTATTATTTGAGGTTGGTTCATTTTGTTGATTAGTATTCTGGTTTTTTTCAGACGATTGTTCGCCTTGCTGACAGGCTGCTATTGCCATAGCAATGACAAAACCTACGATTAATAATGTGATTTTTTTAAACATAACTAATTTCCTTTAATATTCTTGATGTTTTTAAAAGCTTCAAAATTAAATTTAGTTAACAAACGGTAATTTATCAACCATTTTGGCTAAAATAAAAACAATAAATTCTGATTAAATAAAAAAATATTTTTTTAGTGATTGATAAGCTTAGAGTTCACGATTGCTCATTTTTTTATTTTAATGGTAATTGATTGCAGATTAGGCCGGCCCGGCTTATTATTAATATGATTAAAATATCAAACAATCAAAATGGAGTGATTTTATGCTATTGAGGTTTTTTTATTTAATGTTGTGCGTTTTTTTTACGCAAACTTCCTCATCGTTCGCACATACTTACCCGCTGGCCCTAGACACCTACCTCATTGGAAAAGTACGCTCGACTGTTACCCAAAATCACCAAGACCTACTTAAACTAGGTTTACAAAATAATTTGGGTTACTATGAGATGCTAGAGGCTAATCCTCAATTACATCCTAAGCAAATTTTCAGAGGGACTCAAGTTACACTTCCAACACAATTTATCTTGCCAAATGCCCCGCGTGAAGGCGTCGTCGTCAACTTAGCAGAATTGCGTTTGTATTTATACCCAACCAATCATTCACAAGTAATGACCTATCCAGTCGGCATTGGTAAATTTGGCTGGGAAACTCCAACGGGGGATGCCGAAATTTTAGATAAGCGGAAAGATCCTAAGTGGTATGTCCCCGAAAGCGTTTATTTAGATGCTCAGAAAAGAGGAATAAACATCCCTAAAGTTTGGCCAGCAGGCCCTAAAAATCCATTGGGTGAGTATGCGATGCGAATTAGTATTCCTTCTTATGATATTCATGGAACGAATCGCGAAGATGGCGTTGGCCGACGTACTAGCGCTGGCTGCATACGCATGCTCAATAAAGATGTTGCTGAATTATTCGATAATATTGATGTTGGCACAAAAGTTACAATTGTTAACCAACCCTTTAAAATAGGGGTGAAAGACAAAATTATATATCTGGAAGCACACGCCCCATTATATGAGCAAATAGTGGCTAATAAAAAAGCTAACGTTATCTCTGAAGCTAAACAAATAATCAATGCATTTTTAATAAAGTATAAAAGCTCGATTGTTGACTGGGATAAAGTCACGCAAGTTGTAGAGCAGTCTTCAGGAATTCCCTCACCCATCGGGGTGATTTAGTTCGTAGAAATATCGCTTAAACTGAAGCAAAATATTCATTAAGGTCTATAATTAATTGTAGGTTTTATTATTTTATATTCATAAAGTTGTGCAATTAACACGGCAAAAAAAACTAGTCGCAGGAGTATCTCTGATTGAGGTATTGGTTTCAATTGTCGTACTTTCAGTCGGCTTATTAGGCATTGCAGGTTTGCAATTAACAAGCTTGCGATTTTTATATGATGCAAATTTAGTATATCAGGCAACAATTCAAGCGAGTGATATGGCTGATAGAATTCGTGCGAATCCTATTGGCCGTGATAATGGTCATTACAATAACATCAGCGGCACAGGGAGTGATCCAGGATGTATCGATACTAACTGTAATCCTGCTCAACTAGCTGCGACGGATAGGTTTGAGTGGAACACTGCAAACGCAAGACTATTACCTAATGGCGCAGGGGTTGTGTCAGCGAATGGTAATCAATTCACTATTACTCTGACATGGAGGGAAATGACGCCTCTAGGACCCAACAATCGTAATTTTAGACTAGTGGTATATTTATGAAAAGGTTACATCAAACAGGGATGACTTTAGTTGAACTACTAGTAGGATTTTTGATAGGACTTACTTTAATCGCGGGATTATTGCAAATTGTGGTTAACTCTGGTCGTTCCTTTCAAATTCAAGAAGAAATGATGCGCATGCAAGATAACGGCAAGTATGCCTTAGAACGGCTACTATTAGATTTACGCAATACTTCATACTTTGGGTGTATTCCGAGTGTTGAATCGATCAGCAATCAACTGAAAACTGGTTCTCAGTTTTTAACATTTGAAGCGGGTTTAGAGGGAACTGCTAATGAAAATGGTAACGGCCCTGCGGTTGTTGGTTCAGATACAATTACCATCCGCGGAGCGTCCAGTGTCAGTGGGGGGCGGCCGTTGTTATCACCATTACCTACTACTGTATCTGATCCTTTAGTGGTTGGGCCAAACAGCGGTATTGAAGTTAATGATATTTTACTCATAAGTGATTGTAATTCTGGAGATATATTTCAAGTTACCGGGATAGATCTTAATGGGGAGCTTCAACACCTAGCTACAGGAAGTAACCCAGGCAATGCAGCAGAAAATTTAAGCAAAGTCTATAATGATAAAGCATTTGTTTACCAGACATATACGAGGCTTTATGACATAAGGCCAGGAACCAATGGAACTTCATCACTCTATGTAACTGACGAAGAGGGAACTGAGGAGCTTGTTCAAGGCATTGAAAATATGGTGATTCTATATGGTGAAGATACAGATAAAGATGGGGTTGCTAATCGATATGTGCGCGCTAATGCAGTACACAGCATGCAAGATATTGTAAGCATTAGAGTTAATCTGCTTATGAGTAGTGAGCAAGATGGACTTACGCAAAAACCTACAGCATATGTGTTCAATGGGCTTACCATCATGCCCACAGATAATCGCTTGCGTCAAGAATATAGTTCTACAGTAATGTTACGAAATAGAGGGCGTTAGTTTATGCGGCAAGCGCAAGTTTATTCAACGAGCAAGCAACATGGAGTAGCTCTTGCATCTGCGATGATAATATTATTAGTAATGACGCTGATCAGCCTCGCTTCTATAAATGCGACTTATCTCGATGAAAAAATTACCCGCAATTTGCGCGATTTAAACCTTGCAATGCAAAGTGCTGAATCCGCACTCAGGCAAGCAGAGCAAGCTATTGATAGTATGTCAACAACGAATGACTTTGGCAATGTTAGTGGATTATATGCTCAAGGGAATGCTCCAGATCCTTATTATGCAAATACTTGGACAACAAACGCTTCAATTAAATCATCAGGAGATTTCGGTGGCGTCAATCCACCACGCTATTTTATTGAGTACATTGGTGATTATGGTGATGAATTAACCAGTGGTAATATTAATAATTATGGGGCAGCCCAAAATTATAAAGTCAGCCTTTTCCGTATCGTTTCTAGAGGTACTGGTATGAGCGATACTGCACAAGTAATGCTAAAAGTATTCTATGGGCGTCAATTTTAGCTGTAAGGAAAAACCACTGAACATAGCCTATAATTTTAATCATGTTAAGTTATTAATCAATGTGAAATAAAATTGCCGCTTAGGAGTATTCTGTATTCATGTCTAGCAAATTGGGCCGTATTGAGTTATTGACTTGTTTTCTTATAATATTAGTATTCATCTTTAGAATAGGCTATGCTGCTCCAGGTGAATTGTCACAAAGTCCTTTACTAACATCGGCAAGTGTACCCCCGAATATTTATTTTTCACTTGATTCATCCGGGTCAATGTGGAATATTTTGCCTGATCAACCCTATAATCCAAACGTAACTTACTACAATTGCAGCAGCAGTGCAGAAATTCCAGAAAGTCAGCAGACTGAAATACGAATCTATACCCTCAATGGATTTCCATTTATTAAGTATACATATCCTATACCGTATTGGTGGCAAGACAATACCTATGTTTGGGGAAACACCCCTGGCTCAGGGAGCTATGGTTTTCAAAAACGCTGCTTTAATCCTAATAAATTTTATACAGCTACAATTGTTGGTAATCAACGATCGAATGACAATCTCAATCAATACAGTAACATCAGTGTTTATTTGCCTTATGGTGCCGGTTCAGCAACTTATTCTGGAAATTATTTAAATTGGTATTATGGTAGCGATCCCGCCATATTCGGTGCCAATGCAATTCGCAAACCCAATACTAAATCACGCTATCAAGTGATGCAAGAAGTTACCAATGAATTATTAGATCATTTATCATCAAAAAATGTGAAAGTGGGATTAGGAAAATTCCATGATGATTACAATGGCAGTATTCTAGTTGGCGTAAGCAATATTAATAATAATTTAAATCAATTAAAATCTGCTGTGAATGGCATGAATTATAGCGGTGGAACACCACTAGCCCAAACTTTGCACCAGCTAGGGCGATATTTTGTACAAGGGTATAACAATACTTTAACTTTGTATCCTGAGCAATCAAAGCAAATGCAAAAATCTGCTTATATGGTGTTTAACCATGAGCCTAGAATGACTAGCGAAGTTAATTTTAGATCACCAATTGAATACTTTTGTCAAAAGAATTTCATCGTTATGTTAACGGATGGGGTGCAAGACCCTGCTGATCCCAATATCAGCAGGAGCACTGGGTTGACCGATTATGCGAGCGATGGCAATCCAAATAATATTTTTTTAGATGATGTTGCTGCAGCTATGTATGATATCGACTTACGCCCAGATTTGGTCGATCAAGATAATCAAGCGGTAAAAAATAATATTTCAACTTATACCATCGGATTTGCATTATCAGGAGACGATGAGCAAAGTTCATCGTCTCTGCTTGTAGAAACTGCTGCTAAAGGTGGGGGATTATTTTATAGTGCTCTCAACCAAAGTGAATTACAAAAAGCTTTCGAACAAATAGCTGGAGATATACAGACTCGTAGTGCCTCGGCATCGTCTCTAGCATTTACTTCAGGAAATATTTCGTCAGATTTTGGGGTATTTATTTCTACATATATTTCTGGCGAATGGATCGGCGATTTAAAACGCCTAGCAATTAACCAGGCTGGGGACGTAGGCATCCTCTCTTGGAATGCTGGGACATTGCTAGATGCAAGAGATCCATCAAGCCGTTTTATGTTCACTTATAATGATCAGCTCAATGAACCAGTATTATTTAGAAATATAGCTGATTTGTCTACGCGACAAAAAAGTGACTTAAACTTAGGACCAGCAGGATATAGTGACAATAAAGGGCAGCAGCGTATTAATTATTTTCGTGGGGACCAAAGCATGGAAGGCACGCAGTTTAGACAGCGCAACAGTATCTTAGGGGATATTGTTAACTCAAGCCCTGTCTATGTAGGGGTGCCTGAGAGTGACTGGCCTGATCTTGCCCCGTTTCCTACGGGTTCAAATAAGTACTCATCTTTTAAAGCAAGTCATATTAGCAGAATACCATTTGTGTACGTTGGAACAAATGCTGGAATATTACATGGTTTTAATGCAACGAATGGTCAAGAAGGAATGGCTTATGTTCCTAACCAGTTATTTTCTACAAATTTAGATAGGGGCTTACATTATTTGACATGGTTAAGCTATACTCATCGCTTCTATACTGATTTAACACCTCAAGTTCAAGATGCGTATGTGCCTGTAGAGCCGGGGGGTAATAAAGCTTGGAGGACCTTACTCATGGGAGGGCTCGGAGGAGGTGGGAAGGGCTATTTCCTTTTAAATGTAACCGATCCCAAGCAGTTTAGAGATAGTTTTTTGACAAGACTGTTCGTCTGGGAGTTTACCAGCACTCATGATGCCGATTTAGGATACGCCTATAGCGAACCTATTATTGGCCTATTAAATAATGGACGTTGGGCCGCAATATTTGGTAACGGTTATAATAACAATGGTAGCGGACGTGCCAAACTATTTATAGTGTTCTTAGATGGTGGCTTGAATGGCTCATGGGTCGAAGGCAGTGACTATATTAAAATTGATACAAAACGCGGGAATCTGTCAAACGCTAATGGTTTATCTACTCCTGCGGCGGTAGACCTCAACAATAATCGTACGATTGACAGAGTTTACGCAGGAGATGTTACCGGTAATATGTGGGCTTTTGACTTATCCAGCAACAACCCGACTGGATGGAAAGTTGCTTATGGAACTTCTTCTAAACCTCGCCCACTGTTCAGACGTAGCAATAGACCAATCACCGCAGCGCCTGTAGTTGTCAAGAACCCTATCATTAGCACGTCATCAATGAATACCCCAAATCTGTTAGTATTATATGGTACGGGCCAATACTTAACAGCAAGTGATCCAATAACCACAAATAGCCAAGAATTTTATGGAATTTGGGATTCAGGTAAAGGTAACTTACGAATTAATGATTTGCAACATCAGCCTTATGTCATTAATCACTCAAGCCATAGAGTAATGAATTCCTTATCAGTCAAATATAGTCATAGCAAGACACCTCAATATGGTTGGTATATTGATTTAGATCCAGGAGAAAGAGTGATTACAGTGCCAGTAGTAAAAAATAATATTGTTTTTTTTAGTACGCTAATTCCTGATGCAAGCTCCCCTTGTTCTTTTGGCGGAACCGGATATTTAATGGCTGTAAACGTTGAAAATGGCGGTGAGCCAGATTTTGTGGTTATGGATGTGGATCAAGATAAATCTGTTGACCTCCAAGATCAATTGAATGGCAAAGTGGTGAGCGGTATTAAATTTAGTAATGGAGTGCCGCTACAGCCATCTATCCGTGGCGATAGCGTCTATACTCCTAAAAGCGATGGTGAAATTTCCGCGATTAAAATATTTACCAATCAATCTCTTGAAGGACGAATTTCATGGGAAGATTTACGTTTAAGTAAATAATATCAGCTATACTTTATTTATAAGATTAAATATGAGGTAGCTTATGAGAAAACATCATAATGAATTAAATTATCAAAAAAATTTACTTATCAATGATTGGTCTTTAGAAGATACACCATTATATGAAGATATTAGTCTTTATGACGAGAATAATTCGATTATGCATGAGAATAAGAAATCAGCTGCTCGTAGGAAAATTGAAGATTATTTGGATTCAAAGCGATTACGAGAAAAAGATATTGATATTTTTGATGAGGATTATTTATATGATGAAGATTAACTGTTTAGTATTCACCTTGAATGCCTTCTTCTATCCATGCCATTTACATTAAATTGCGTAATTGCTCACGAATTTTTTGACGATTGACAATTTTAGATTGTGAAGCTTCAGGAAAGTCTGTGAAACGAATGATGTTTTTTTTAATTAAAATATTGATTAAATCCTCAATTACTCTAATCATATTTAAGTCACTTTGTTGTAAATATTTGACCATCGATTTGGATTGATTTTCATCCTGACCTAAAAAAACCATCAGCTCAGGATCAGACGATGATATCATTTCTTGTGCAGTTATATTAGGCTGCCTGAAGACAGCAGTGATTTTTTTATTTTTATCTCGAGAGACATACATTTGCATGATTAGTTTTTCCTATAGTAGTTCAAGAATTATCAAGCTTATTAATATTAATAGCTGATATCTATATTCTTAATAATAGTTTAAATTGAGTTAACTTCAACTTATTATGGAGTTATAATCTATTTACTTTGAGTTTAGCTGGAGCATTGAGAGTTAGATGAGTCATCAGCAGATGTTAAAACACTCTTTAGTGGTTGATATTAAAAGCCAAACAATGAACTATTACCGTCAAGAAAAACTCGTTAGAGAGTTTAGAGTCTCAACAGCTAAAAATGGTCCTGGGCAAATGTTCGGTAGTCAGTGCACTCCACTAGGTCTACACATTCTGCGCGCAAAAATTGGCGCAACTTTGCCCATCAATGCGGTTCTTGTAAAAAGACGCTGGACTGGGGAAGTCTATAGTTCCAAGCTTAAAGAGACTTATCCTTATAGAGACTGGATTTTGACGAGGATTATTTGGCTGAGCGGCTGTGAAGTTGGATTCAATCGCTTGAAAAATGTTGATAGCATGAGACGGTTTATTTATATTCATGGTACACCAGACACAGAACCTATGGGACGAGCGAATTCTCATGGGTGCATTAGAATGCGTAATAACGAAATTATTGAATTATTTGATAGTGTTCCTTTATACACAAAATTGCTCATTCAATAATCCCAATTTTCAATAAATAATATCAAGTAAAATGATATTACCTATTGAATGCATTGCGGATATGTATTAATCTACGCTTGTATCAAAACTAAAAGAAGGAATGAATCATGAGTATGTCCGTGCATGTATCAATCAGGTATGCTTCTAGAATTTTAAGAAACTCAAAGGTCCAAACGACAGCATTTAATTTTTTCAAAGGTTCTCTTTACACGTGTAGTTTTATTCATGGGTTTTTTAGAAGCACCAGGGAAGAAAATGAGCAACTCCGACTTGAGAACAAGCGTGAGCAAGAATCTTACATATTTGATATTAATGAAGATCCACGTGATAAACTTCCAAAGTTCAGATCTCAGCAAGATGTAGGTAACATAAATTTTAAAGATGACTCGAGTGAAAATCTCGCGGAAATAAAACGCCAACAAGCTTACTATATATTTGATATTAATGAAGATCCGCGTGAAAAACTTTCTTCATACAAAAAGTTATTTTAATTAAAAATAGATAGTTTTATTTAAAGATACTTAAAGTTGAATTGAAAGTGTTTTGCCGGGATTGCAAAATGTTAACTTACAAGCAAAGTATTGATAAGTAAGTACTTTTATAAATAAAAAGTAGGTGACTCAACTAAAACGCTATGCATTTAGTTGAGTCAATTTAAATTTAAATTTAACTTTAACTTAGAACGCGTGCGCCGGTCTGCTGACTACATCATTTTAGCAACTGTATCTGCTGACTCTTCTTTAATTTGAAAGTTATCAGCAGCTTTGTTCCCAGCTTTTGAAAAAAAGGTAGCTGTACTATTAAATTGATGTCCTAAATGATCCCAATGTATCATATTAGCACAAAGGGTAGCCCCAGCACCTACTACAAAACCAGCGTTCCTCCTTAATGGCCCTGGTAGCCGATTAGTCATTCTAGCTATGAATGGCGCTTTATTCATCGCATAGCCAACCATAAAACTCTTAGTATTTTCATATTGGCGCTCCACGCTATTTTGAAAGGATTTTGGAGTATATGTTTTGACATTTTCTTTCATATCTTTGTAAAATGCGTGAGTAAGCGATCCTGTTTTAAAAGCTTCTTTTGCACCTGTTGAAGCAATCTCAGAATTACTCAGTTGATCGAAGTTATCCTTTTCATGATTTTTCATTGTTTGACCCTTAATATTATAGTTTGTATTTTTTATGTGTTCTTACATTTATAATAATACACGATGAAAATTAAGTGACTATTAAGGATTATAAAAATATGTCTTAATGAGGTTTGTTGTTAAGAAATATTGATCACTCCATGATTGAGCTAATTTATATTGCTAGATGATGTGCTGTATTGCTATCAAAAATTGATGCGATAAATTTATTTATGGCAATGCAACTGCTGTTCAGTAAAAACTAGAGTTCATCACTAAGTTCATCGATAATTTAATTGTTCATTGATAGATTAATGTAGCTTTGGTTCCCTCTCTCATTAATCTCCATAGTTGTGAAAAGAATCGATTTCAAGAACGATTCGGTATTTGGGAATGTTAAAACCACTCGCGCGTGTTGGACTTAATTTTTAGCTCAATGCACTCAGCCAAATTCGGTATACGGTAATGTACTAAAGAAAAAGCTATTCAATTTTTGAATGATATAGCGTGTACTATAAAATTTTTATTGAACATCTTTAATTTTTTCTACTAATTTCAATATAATGCTTAATAATTATTGAATCAATCATCTCAATAAGTTAAAATAAATTTGTAAATTTACTTCATAAAAGGAAATTAATGATGAGTTCACCAATCAAAACTGTATGGGAATCTGTATATGAGCCACAAAATAAACATATTGTAGATACTCTTTTTAGGCTTTCTATTTTCGCTTATGGCTTTTACGGTGTTTACCGCCAAAAAAAACAAAGACAGGAGCATCAAGAAGAAATGAAGCGTCAACAAGCATCTTACATATTTGATATTAATGATGATCCGAGGGAGAACCTCCCATCATACAAAAAAAGCTTTAATTACTTTAATTAGATACGCGCAAATTTTCAATCAATATTTAAATTAAATAATTTGCTCGAGTTCATAGGTGTGGCGTTCGAAGTAACCGTACTAATTAAAAATTAGTACGGTTAAAAAGTAGTACGACTCAACTTGAACACTGTGTTCAAGATGAGTCGTTTTAGTTAATTTAAATTATTAATGTATTAACTGGCTCACGATCTTATCTTCGGAGTATCGTCTGCAGGTTGCTCTGTCTTTTGAAATTTTTCTGCAGTTACTTGAGCAGTTTCAGTGACAAACTCAGCCAATGAGTCTACTCTGTATTTTATATGTGGGATGTGGTTGTACATCTGATAGCCTAATAGTACTGCGCTTATTGCTACTGCACCTT